>Ga0209515_10000292_pt1 | contig 95077 bp, 128 predicted proteins | sample Subgroupgradi54m_FD_187454 | JGI IMG/M metagenome (GOLD analysis project Ga0209515, IMG submission 187454) | Subsurface groundwater microbial communities from S. Glens Falls, New York, USA - GMW60B uncontaminated upgradient, 5.4 m (SPAdes)... ... | reverse complement strand
TAAATTTATACTAAGTGCAACGAAAGGTGTCATGAACCTGAGACAATGGGGATGTAAGCTTAGAAGCAGCTATCATTCAAAGAAAGCGTAACAGCTCACCCATCGAGGTTCAAGGCCCTGAAAATGGACGGGGCTAAGTATAATACCGATACTTAAGCGGCACTCGAAAGAGTGTTCGGGTAAGCGGGCGTCTTTTCTGCGCAGAAGGTTTTTCGAGAGAAAGGCTGGAGCGGAAAGGAATGAGAATCCTGGCAATAGTAGGAAGTGATTTCCGTGAGAATCGGAAATGTCGAAAGAGCAAGGTTTCCTCGGCAATATTCGTTATCCGAGGGTTAGTCAGTGCCTAAGTCATGCCTTAGCTGAGCATGACGATGGACAGCAGGTTAATATTCCTGCACTGATTGAGTCTTTTGTATGAAATAGTTTTTGGATAAGCGAACATCCGGAAGGATGTTCTTGTAAAGAAATTCAGATAGCGTAATGCTAAGACCTGAATGAACTTACAGGATAAAGTCGCTGAGTCCGGGAGCCAGTGAAAAGTTTCATGCTAAACGGATTTAATCAACTGTACCCACAACCGACACTGGTGCTCTAGCTGAGTAGGCTAAGACATGTAAGCTTTAAATCAACTAAGGGAACTCGGCAATTTGGCCCTGTAACTTCGGTTTAAGGGGTGTCTATATTTGTGTTTTCAGAAATGTAAATGCATTTGTAGATCTCAGTAACAAGGGCGGCCCGACTGTTTACCAAAAACGTAGCTAAGCGCGAATCCGAAAGGATGTGTATGCTTGGTGAGACCTGCCCAGTGGTGGTGTGTCAAACTCCTTTTCAAGGGAGCTAAGCCCCATCAAACGGCGGGGGTAACTATGACCCTCTTAAGGTAGCGTAATGCCTTGTCGTATGAATTGCGACGTGCATGAATGGTTTAACGAGGTCGCCACTGTCCCTAGTTGAGAGCTTCCGAAAATCTTGTGTGGTGAAAATACCACGGACGCCTAGTGGGAAGCGGAGACCTTGTGGAACTTTACTACAACTTGTTGTTGTGATTTTATCTGGAATACATAGAATAAGTAGGAGCGTCGAAGTGTTCATTTCGGTGGACATGGAGCGAACTTGTAATACTACTTATTTTTGATAAAGTTGCTTACTTCTATGGAGGACAGCAGCAGGCGGGTAGTTTGACTGGGGCGGTGCCCTGTCGAAAATATATCGATAGGACTCAAAGATAAGCTCACCTAGCTTGGAAATCTAGGGTTGAGTGCGAGGGCAAAAGCTTATCTGACTGTATTTCGACAAGTAAGAAATGCAGGGACGAAAGTCGGACCTAGTGAACCCACGTGCTTATTTAATAGAAGCCGTGTCTGATAGAAAAGTTACCCCAAGGATAACAGGCTTGTCGCCCCCGATAGTCCATATTGACGGGGCGGTTTGGTACATCGCTGTCGGCTCATCCTATCCTGCGCGTGCAGAAGCGTGCAAGGGTGCCGGAGTTCACGCATTAAAAGGGTTCGTTAGCTGGGTTAAGAACGTCGCGAGACAGTTTGTATGATATCTACTAGGTGTGTTATTGTCTGAGTGGAACAAATCAGTAGTACGAGAGGAACCTGATCTGGATGCCTCTGGTGAGCGGTTGTCATGTGGCACGCCGCGTAGCTACGCATTGTATGGATAAGAGCTGAATGCATCTAAGCTCGAAGCCATCCGCAAAACGAGACAATTAAGGCCGTCATAGAAGATGACGTTGATAGAGTTGGAGTGTAAGATTCGAGCTTCGGCGAGAATTTCAGCTAACAACTACTAAAAGCCTCAAACTGATTTTTTATTTATAAAAAATCTTTGTTAGCATTCACAGGCTTCAAAAATAAAAGATTCTCTGCGTACTTATTGAGTTGTTTGTCGATGGAAGAATTATAATTCTTTAAAGATATCAATAAATATTTAAAACACATTTGCTATTTTTTGTTAAGTAAAAAATGGTGAATAAAATAAAGATGGTTAATAGCACTCAAACTAGTTCATTTGGAGTGTCTGCAAGATTAAATCACGACTCTTCTAAATTTTATAATTCTAAAATGTATCGAGATTTAAATTCCAACAAGAAAGAAATAATTTTTTTTGAAAAGGAAAAAGAAATTCCACAAAATTTTTTGAATAAAATAATTAATTCTTCAAGTGAGAATATGAAAGAATTACCAGATAATTCAGTTCATTTAATGATTACCTCTCCACCGTATAATGTTGGTAAGGAATATGATAAAGATTTGAGTTTGGAAGAGTATCTTAATTTGTTAAAAAATGTTTTCAAAGAAGTTAAGAGAACTTTAGTAAGTGGAGGAAGAGTTTGTGTCAATGTTGCTAATTTAGGAAGGAAACCATATTTGCCCCTCCACTCACATATAATAAAAATAATGTCTGATTTGGATTTTTTGATGAGGGGAGAAATAATTTGGGATAAATCATCAAGTGCTGGAGCATCAACGGCATGGGGAAGTTGGCAAAGTGCAAAGAATCCAACATTAAGAGACATACATGAGTATATTTTAATTTTTTCAAAAGATAATTACTCTAGAGAAAAAAATGAAAAAAAAGATTCTCTGACAAAAAATGAATTTATGGATTTTACAAAAAGCATTTGGACATTCCCAGCAACATCTGCAAGAAAAATTGGACATCCTGCACCATTTCCAGAAGAATTACCACGAAGATTAATCCAATTATATTCTTTTGAGGGGGATATTATTTTAGATCCATTCGTCGGAAGTGGACAAACTCCAATAGCCGCGATAAAATCTAATAGAAATTATGTAGGTTATGATATTAATAAAGAATATTGCGAATTAGCAAAAAAAAGAATTAATGAAATAACGGCTCAAACAAAAATCAATTAATCTTCTTTCCAATATTCAACCCATTTTTTGTAAGTATCATATTCTAAAATTTCTTTTTTCCAGTTAATATCAATTTTCATTGTGTCTTTGTCAGCCAACAAAGATTCTATTGCCTCTCGAGTAAATTCTACACCACGAGGATTTGTTCCCTCTTTTGGAAGTTTTAAATATTTTAATTTCCCTAATTTACCTAATACTCTCTTTTGAACTTCTAATGGAATTAATGAAAATCCACCTTTAGTATAACCCCAATTTATTTGAATAAAAATTAAATTACATTTGGGAGTATAATTATCAATAAAATTTTTTGCACTAGATGCATCAACAGTCCATACAGCTTTAACCCCACCATTCCCAGTTATTGTTTTTATCGAATATGGGACCCCCTTAACTATCACATCCGTCTCAGATTCAGTAATCGGGATATTAATATTAACTTTCTCTTTTCCATATTTGTAGATTAGTAGTGCAATAATTACTTTTTCTCTAACAGAACCCACTTCCATTCCAATCTTTCCAGCCCTCGAACTTTCCAATTCAGCTATATGGAATAATTTTGGAAGTTTATTTTTAATTTTTAAAATAAAATTTTTGTCTGCAAATATTTCAGATACTGGATTGTCCTTTTCCATTATATTTTCAATATCCCATATTTTTTAACCCTTCCGCTTCGCTTTCCCCCAACTAAAAAGCAATCGCCCAATTCAGAAAACCTGCAAAAGAAACCCACAGCAAATAAGGAATCAGAAGATATGCAGAAGTTTTATTGACTTTATATGTTGTGTAAATCATCGCAACTATTGTAATCCATAGTGCAACCAAATCAAAAAAAGCGCCGAATGGATTTTGTTTTGCGAAAAACAAAAAACTCCATAAAAAATTAAGCAGAAGATTCATGCCGAAAACAGCAGCTATTTTTCTCTTTATTTGTTTTTTATTAGTTGAAGTCAATGCAAGATAAAGTGAAATTGAAATTAGGAAAAATAAGACATTCCAGACAATTGGGAAAACATAATTTGGCGGAGTGAAACTTGGTTTTATTGATTGATACCAAGAAGAATTAACACTTGAAGATGTAAACAAACCCCCGATAATTGCAACAGAAAAAACAGCCAAAAAACAGACGAGAAGAACTTTCCATTTCATTTTTCTCATTCAAACTATAAGAAAATCTTTTTTATAAATATCACTATGAATAAAATCCCACAGGAAATATTTTCTTCTTCATTATTCCTGCTTTGATTAAATTATCCTGAAATAATCTAAAATATTCGCTGTCCCTTCCAACTGTTCTTTCATCAATCTCACGCTGGATAACTTCGCGCTCCAAAATATCAAATTCAAAACCTGTGGAAATTTCATCTTCCAAATTCATTACCTCTTTTCCTCCAGCGTCTATTCTTCTTTTCAAATAAATTCTTACTGCAAGATATAATTCATCTTTTGACATTTTCCTCGCCATTTTTATTCTTTGAGAAAGATATTCAGAATCAAATTCGTATTTTAGCGTCATGATTTTCTAAGAACTAAGTCCCACAGGATACATTCTTTCTTCAATGACTTTTGCTTCCATCAGCATCTCTTGAAATAAAATCATGTATTCGCTGTTCCTTGCTCTTTCTTCAGAAATTTCACGTCGGATAATTTCATAATGATAGATTCCAAAATCATTTTCGCATGAGATTTCGTTTTCCAGATTAACAACTTCTTTTCCACCCGCACTTATTCTGTCCTTCAGATAAATCCTGACAGCCTCGTAAAGCTGTTCCCTTGAAGCCTCCTTGATTCTTTCGAACATTGCCTCCCTATATTCCTCGTCGATTTCCATCAGTTAATCAGTCTCCTGTCTGTTATGTCATATGGATGTGATTTCATTATTCCCGCCTTGACTAAAATCTCTCCTAAACCCGTGAGATATTCGCTTCGTTTCTGCTGCTCATATGGAACATTTTTATTTTTTTCCATCTCGCGCTCGATAATTTCTTTTTCACAAATTTTAAACAATTCATAAAGAAAACCGTTTTCAAGCTTTGGATTTCTAGGATATTTTATTCTTGCTTCAAGGTAGATTCTTACCGATTCATATAACTGTTCTTTTGTATTTTTTTTAACGCGCGATCCGAAAAATTCGTTGGTGTTTGTTTCCGTCATTTTATTAATTCACACTTGCTTTTTTTCGCCTTTGTCTGGGAAAATAATTTGAGGCTCTATGTCAAATCTTTGAATCTTTAGTTTTTTTTCGAGAGGATTTGTCAGCTGAGAATTTGTGTAATCAATTTCAAAGATTTCGTCATCAGTTATCTCATGGTCCCGATTCAAATCAACATTTAGAAGCCAAGGTTTGTCGTTAAAAAATTTTGTACTCTCTTTTCCATTTTCAGTCTTCAAAACCCGATATAAAAATTGCAAGTCTGCAAACTTATCTCCGTCAGTATCATAGCTAATTGAATAACTGTTTATAGGTTCAAAAAAAGTTATCGCAACAAGTTGCTCGGCTCTTGGAACCGGAACATCTTTTACATTTATTTTCTGCGTGTATCTTGAACCTTGAGCATAAGAGACACTAGAAACGGCAATCATTCCTGCAATCCCTATGGTGGAAAGCAAACTTTTCATACCAAATTCATAGGCAACCACTATTTAATAATTGTTGCCCTCAAAACAATAAATAAAAAAATAAAAAATTTCGGGTTTACTTCATTATGAATGCGTGATACAATGAGTAAAGAGCTGATAAACCGACTAAGCCGTAAACAACACGTACAACCATTGGCCAGCTTCCAAGCAATAAATTAACTACATCCCAGCTCGGATTAACAGATATAAGACCCCAGTTGACGCCACCAACAACTAACAAAACAAATGCAACCCAGTCAAGTGTGTTCATCTTCATTTTTTACCCTCCTTTTTTTGTTTAATTCTGATATTTTTGTCAGGTAAATAGAATATTTAAATCTTAACTAATTTTTATACAGCAATTTTTAAAAACCTGCATATTGTGTATTCTTTTTAATGGCAGCCGAAGAATATTTTGGCGATTACATACTTATTGAAACGAATACTTGGTTTGGACGAAGAGTCAGAAAATATACGGGGCAGTACAATCATTGCGCATTGAGAGTTTCGAAACATGAGGCTGAAGCTCCCGATTTTGTTGAATGGGTTTTGAGAAAGAGCTTGATAAAACATAATCTGGAAATGCCCGAAGAATATATTCTAAGTTACAAAATTTTCAAACATAAGGATATAACTCCGGAAAAAAGAGAAGAGATGAAAAAAATATATCAATTCTATAGATTAGTTAAAAGAGGTTATGATTTTCCAAGATTACTCAGACTCGCAAAGAGGCATAAAAAAGGCACGAAACCAGACATGACTAATATATCGACGTCAAAAGATGCAGTAATCTATCAACTATCAAATGTTTTTGTTAATAGCGTTGGGTTCGCACTCCATGCTTTTGGGAAAAATAAAGGCGGAAATAAGTCTAATGGTATAAATGAACTTGAAAAACTCGCTTCTGAAAATCCAGCTATTGAAGAATTAATTATAGAATTAACTAAATCTGGAATGCAAACATGTCCCGATGTTCATCCGCTTTTATTTCATTCAATTGGATTAGATTACGGGCTTAACAATATTCATATTTCTCAAATAGAACCGCAGCATATATTGGAAAATCCTAAGTTTGAATTTACGGGGGAAGAATATGTAAAACCAATAATTTCAAAAAAAATTGCAAATAGAAAAGCTTAAAAATTATCCATTTATGTAATTTTGTAAGTCGGGTAGTTAACTTCGGGGTCAGACATTAAATTGTCAAGTGATGGAAAAATCATTACTGATTCTCCCTTCGGGGACTTCGCGAATAGCAATGTTCGCGTCGTGAGGCAAGGTCCGCCCACCAAATTAAGGTTGTTTTCCGAAAGGAAAATTGTCGCGAGGCAAAGCGCTGCTACAGAAACGCCACAGCTCACATGGAACTATGAAACATGCGTTGAGTTACGAAATGTGAGATTTGATGAAACGAGCATCTCAACCGGTGCAACCTCTTAGAGGGCTTAGTTGAATGTTAACACGTTCCGTCTGCGAAAGCGGGGAACGACAGAAGGTGGCCTATTCCTGACTTACATTATTTTCACGGCCACCAAAGGCAAAAATAAGAAATTTTAGCTGCTTCGTCAAGAAGCCAAAGCAGTGGCCTATTCCCGACTTACAAACATTTTTAGATATATTTTTCTTTATTTCAATATGGATTCAAGAAGAAGATTATTTTTTGCTGTCGTCATCATGATTTTTGTTCTTTCTTTAATGTATTATGCGAGCGTAAATCAGAAAATAAAAACAGTTTGTATAAACAAAAAATGTTTTAACGTCGAGGTTGCGAAAACCCCAACTGAAATGACGAGGGGTTTGAGCAATAGAATTTTTCTAAATTCAGACGACGGAATGTTGTTTGTTTTTGATGCTGAAAATATTCCTTATTTTTGGATGAAGGACATGCAATTTCCATTAGATATTATTTGGATTAATCAAAACATGAAAATTATCGGCGTTGAAAAAAAACTTCAGCCTTGTAATCCAAGTTATTGCGGTCTCTTCAAACCAAATAGCAAGGTAAAATATGTCATGGAAATCAACGGAAATCAGTCTGAACAATATAATTTCAAAGCCGGAGATTTTGTAAATTTCGGCAAAGCATAAAGATTTAAAAGTAATTTGACATCCAAAATAATATTTGGGGATGTAGCTCATGAGGGCAACCAAGGTTTCCCTTACAATAACCCTTCCTTTTATTAAAGGAGATTGGTTCGCTACATTCATCAAAGATTTCGGGGGATGTAGCTCAGCGGGAGAGCACATGACTGAAGCTCATGGTGTCAGGGGTTCGACTCCCTTCATCCCCATATAAGGGGAACCTACGGTTCACCCTTATCAACCCTTCCCTTTAGAGAGTAAGGTTCTCCCTACACTACCTCTCCTTTCAAAAGAGGTGTTGAAAAATAAGTTTAAATCGTGAGGGAAAATTATACTCTCGCCTTCGGCTCGCTTATGAATATGCTTCAAATCGGCGTTCCGCACGATTTTTCACTTGAAAAAAGATTAACGCGGAGATTTTTTTAATGTTGATTAATATTAATAAAAGTTTGGATTGCACATTAGCATTTGTTTTTATGAATTGGAAAAAGATGGCGAAAGAATTTAATTTTCTCTCTCGCTTCTTGTCAGCCAATTATTAACAATTTTCAAAGATTTTTTCTGATTTAAAAATGTAAGTTGTTTTGTTGCATCATCAAATTCAAGCCATTTGTAATCAGCATGCTCTTTCTCGTCAAATTTTATTTTCTGTTTTTTTATTTCGGCAGCATATAAAGAAAAACTTTGTCCGATAATTCCTTCTCTGTCAAGAACTAATTTCCTGTATCTATAGCTTCCACGAAAATTAAATTTTTTTAATTTCAATGGCGTGGCTCCAGTTTCTTCTTTTAATTCTCTTTTCACAGCCTCGAGAGGATTTTCTTTTTCCTCAATTCCGCCTTTTGGAAATTCCCAACCATTCCAATGAAGTTTTCTTTTAAGAATTAAATAAAAAATTCTATTTTCAGATTTATGGTATGTTACGATAAAAACAGATTTCCTGTATTTTCCGGCCATTCTACTTGGGGCTCATTCTTCCCCATTTTCCAAGAGCCTCTCTCAATTCAAGATGATTCTTTGCATATTCTTCGAGGGATATTTTTTTCTTCGTCGCTTCAATTGCTTGCATTGCCGCCATTGCTCCAGCTCTTGTGCCGCGAGGATGTCCGTGAATTCCACCAGAGACAAGAAGAACTATATCTTTTCCATAAATGTCCAATTCGTCTGGAATCAAACCTGGATGCAAACCTCCTGAAGAAACTGGAAACGCTGGTTTAAAATTTCCCCAATCTTGTTCCATCAAAATTCCTTTTCTTGCGCTGATATGTTTGTCTCTTAAAATAGAAGCTATTGATTTAACTTCTTCTCTGCTTCCAACAAGTTTTCCGACGGCAGTTCCAGAATGGATTTGGTCGACACCAATTAATTTCATAATTTTTGCGATGAACTGCATAGACATTCCATGTTTTGGATTTCTGTCAAATGAAGCGTGCATTGCCCTATGCGCATGAATTGCCATATTATAATCTGTTAGTGTTTCCCTCAAAGTTTGAACACTCGCAGAACCGCAAGTGACGACATCAATCATCGCATATTTCCATCCGTGATTGTGAAGGAATTTTGCTCTTCTTTTCATTTCTTCAGTTTCTCCAGTAATATTTAGCAAAGCATCTTTCGTTTCTCCAGTAAGTTTTTCTGCCTTGTCTCTTAATTTTGTCATCAGCCTTACACGATTGTAAAAATTATTGAAACTCTGACTAGTGAGATTTTCGTCGTCTTTTACCAAATCAAATCCACCCATCCAAGTTTCAAATCCGATTTTAGCATGCTCTTCTGCGGTGAATCCAACTTTAGGTTTTGGAACTGCGCCAGTAAGAGGACGGTCATAAACTTTGAAATATTTTCTTAATCCTTGAATTCCAATCGTTGGTCCTTTGAAACCGCGCAAATATTCTTGCGGCAAAGAAACATCAACTAATTTTAAATTTTTCAGTGCTTTCATCCCAAAAATGTTTCCGGCGATTCCAGAAAGCAATTGCGGCACGCTTCCTTTTTCCCATAAATCCAATGGATAGGCGACGTGAACCAAATTTCCATCAATCTTGTATGCAGTCGCCATAAGATTTTTCATTCTCGGCGGCATTACAAAAAGAGTTGTCCAAGTTCCCGTCGATGATTCAGAAGCGATTCTTCCTATGGCATCATCTTTCGTAATTCCCTTGTCCGGCTCGAAATAAAAAAGAACTTTCAAGTCGGTTTTTTTCGGCTTATATTTCAAATCAATAAAATTATGATACCACTCAATTTTTCCCATGTGTCATCTCTTATATAATTTATTTGATAATAATCTTTATATAATTTACCAATTTTTGTTTTGGATGACTGTTTACGTTACAGATTATGGAGATTTCACAACTAAAGTTGTTAATGGTTTTGAAATATTTGAAAACGTTGCTGAAAATCCAATGGCAGATGGGATATACTGCGTCATTGGTTCTGTTCAAGATGAGCTAGTGGAAATCTACAAATTTGGTGTTGTTTTTAATAGAGAATACATTTCAAAAGAAAACTTCTGTGAAAAAATAAATAAGAAAGTAGAAAGGGATTCGGCTCTTGTATTCAGACTTATGAATGAGAGCGCAAATGGATTTGCTAAATTGGGGGAAGACAACGAGGATTTAGTAATTACCAAAAAAATCAGAGACATAAAATAATTATTTTTCTTTTAACAAATATCTCGATTCATTGTCTTGTATAATAAATCCGGAAGAGTTAATTTTTTCCCTTAATTCGTCGGCTTTTTTCCAATTTTTTGCATTTCTCGCAACTTCTCTTTCTTCAGCAAGTTTCTTGACTTTTTCTGGAATCAAAATTTTTTCTTTTTTTAATAAATCTAAACCAAAAACCCCATCTATTTTTTTTATTGTTTGTATTTTACCACTAGCATTTTCATCCCTAATTAGATTCCATAAAACTTGCAGTGCTTGAGGCATATTCAAATCATCATTTATGCAATTTTCAAACTCGGCAAGATATTTTTTGTTTATTTTCTTGTCATCTTTTAATACAGAAATAATATTTTTTAATCTTTGATAAGAATTTTTTGCAGATTCAAGATTTTTCAAAGAAAAATCCAATGGTTTTCTGTAAATTGTCGTTAGGCATAAATATCTGAAAGACAGCGATGGGAAATCTTTTTTTTCAAGTTCTGAAATTGTGTATAATCCTCCTTTTGATTTTGATATTTTTTCTCCTTCAAAAAGAAGGAAAGCCCCGTGCATCCAGTAGTTTACAAATTTTTTTCCTGTTGCACTTTCTGATTGCGCTATTTCATTTGTGTGATGAATAGGAATGTGGTCCTGCCCGCCAGTGTGAATGTCAAAATGCTCTCCCAAATATTTCATTGACATTGCAGAGCATTCAATATGCCATCCTGGAAATCCGATTCCCCATGGAGAATTCCATTCTTGCTGTCTTTTCTCTGAATAATCTGAAAATTTCCATAATGCAAAATCAGTGTTATTTTTCTTTTCACCGACGGAGATTCTTTTTCCAGCTTGCAAACCTTCTTTTTTCAAGCCAGAAAGTTTTCCATAATCTTTTACTTTTGAGGTATCAAAATAAATTCCATCATTTGTTTTGTAGGTGAATCCTTTCTTCTCAAGTTTTTTTATCAATTCTATTTGTTCTTTTATATGCTCAGTTGCCTTCGACCAAATGTCTGGACTAATGATATTTAATTTATGAATATCTTGCTTGAAAATTTTTAGATAATAGTCTGCAATCTCTGCAGCAGTTTTGCCTTCCTTCTTAGCTGCCTTCTCTATTTTATCCTCGCCTTCATCAGCGTCGGAAGTCAAGTGTCCAACATCAGTTACATTAATCACATGCTTAACTTTATAGTCGTCATAAATCAAAACCCTTTTCAATAAATCAGAAAATAAATATGTTCTTAAATTTCCAATGTGCTGATACCAATAAACTGTAGGACCGCAAGAATAAATTCCAACCTTATCTTTATTAATTGGCTTGAAAACTTCTTTTTTTCTAGTTAAAGTATTGTAAAGTCTTAACATATAAAAACCTCCGGCGGGTTTTTGTGAATCCCGCCACCATGGTGTATTATCTAATAAAAAGAAATTTTTAAACTAAGCGATTATTTTGCTTTAACCTTCAAGTCAACGTTTACTGTATTTCCATATTGCACGCCGTCTTTCTTAACGTCAATTCCAAATCTAATCAAACAAGGCGGGGCAATTTCCGGAATAATAAATCTTACAAATTCCGGGTCCGCCATTGAATCTCCTGCTGGGATAGTTACACTTCCAGATGCTCCCGCTTTAATCCATTTATTTACCTCAATATTATCAACATTGCAATTAGTTTTTAGTTGTGGGTCATTCACAGAAACTGTATAAGTAAATACTCCCACTTGAGTGTCAACGTTCCTTATAGAAAATGCAAATCCTAAATAATCTGCGTTTCCTTTCTGAATTGTTATTAATTTTGTCGGAGGATAAATAACGATCTTTCTCGTGTCATCTTCTGCGAATAATTTATTGACTTCATTTTTTACAGCTTGGTCTATGCTGTTTATATTTTCAGTTGAACCTTTGAAAATTGTTCTAACGAGGACAAGTCCGAGGATAAGCGTCGTCATGAGGAGAACAATTGTCACGATTGTTCCCACACTCATAGATATCTGGGCTTTTTTTGAAGAAATCATTTTAGATTAACGGGTTTTTTAATCCCTTGAGTGTGAAATATGCAGTTAGTGCAACTGTAACTATAAAGAAAATTATGCTAACTACGATTCCAATAATACTTAATTTTTTTGCTCTTGCAGACAATAGTGTTTTCTGTTTTCTACTTTGAAAGATTCCCACAATTCCTATAATAAAAGCGGCTATCGGCTGAAAGAATGCGAGAACTATGCTTAATATTCCAAGAACATAGCTTACATCGCTGAAATCACCGTCTTTTGCCATTATTCAGTTGGAGTTATTTTTATTTTATAAATGTTTTGCTAAGATAAATTTAAAACTTCACTTGGTTTTTATGGGGATGGAAAAAATAAATTTTAGAAAATTGATTACAAAAAATGGAACTATTGTTCTTGCGGGAAGAAATGATGAAAGCAATGAATCTTTGGTTGCACAAGCTGGAAAAGATGAAGATGTTTTTCACACCAAAGAAGCTGGAAGTCCTTTCGTCAACATAAAAGGAGAAGCAAAAATTGGAGACACGAAAGAAGCGGCGATATTTTGCGCAAAATACAGCAGAGACTGGAAGAAAAATAAAAAAGATGTTGAAGTTCACAAGTTTTTTGGAAAAGATATTCACAAAGAATCTGGAATGAAAGCCGGGACTTTCAGTGTAAAGAAATTTAAAGTTATCAAGATTAAGAAAGTGGAGATTGAAAAATGGCAAGAATAGGAAATCTTCAAATCGGCAAGCAGGGGCTCACAGCAGGTTTTATTGAAACTTTGAAAAATCATTTCAAGTCGCATGAAAACATAAAAATTTCTGTTCTAAAAAGTGCGACGAGAAATAGGGAAGAATTGGAAAAAATTTCTGATGAGATTTTGAAAAAACTTGGAAAGAACTTCACTTCCAGAATAATTGGTTTTACAATCGTCGTGAAGAAATGGCGAAAAAATGTAAGATAATTTAGAAACCAAAAATAGAATCAAGCGATAAACTTCCTGCTCCAAGAATAATCAAGATTATTGCCGCTGCTAATATTAAAGAGTCAAATTCCCATCCCATTTTTTCTTGCTCTACGAATTTAACATTCCATTTGAATTTCTTCATATAAATCGCGCTAAGCATTATTATTAAAAAACCAATATTTGCAAACTGCGTCAAGAATCCCAAAACTGACGCGATTCCGCCAACAGCTTCAGCAACACCCAGGAAAACAAAAAATTTACTCGTCTTTGATTTTATCTTTGACCAGCCATGAATAATAAAAATTGCTCCGATTATTATTCTCAAGAGAAGAAGTCCGTAATTTTGAAAGTTATTTAGCGGCAATAACATTATTAATTAAAGCTAGTCGGATTTTTAAATTCTTCTTTTCGGAAAAAAACATAAAAAATATAAACTTATTTGATGCAAGATTTTCATGGATATCAACGAACAAAGCAGGACGATTCTTTCCAAAAGCGGCCCATTGAAATTATACGATTTCGGCGGCGTCAGAATAACTTCCAAATACAATTTTGAAGATACGACATATAAATTCTCTGTGTTCGGCATGGGTTTTTATTTCAACAGCAACCAGTTTCAAAATCTAGTTAATTCAAAGGGTGTGGAAGGACTGCTCGAGAGCATGGAAAAAATCTCAAGTTCAATGCTTCATCTTGTGGAAGATAACGACGGATATTTTCTATTTAGAAGAGCGCTTCAAGAAGCCCAGAAAGAAGGCCATAGAATCATCCAATCGTGTTGAACGAACAATTTATAAACAATCTTTTTTGAATAAATTTAGGTTAAAGTTATCAATAACTTTCTAATTCCGAAGACTTGAATAAATTCAGTCTCATTCGCCTAAAATTCGAATGGAGGAATGCCTTAAACACAATGACAATTTACGATATAAGTTCGCAAGAATATAATTTGAAATTAGCCGAAGCTCTGAAAAAGTTTCCTGAATTTGACAGGCCTGAATGGTCGAGATTTGTAAAATCCGGACCTTCAAGAGAAAGGCCGATAGACGACCCTGATTTCTGGCATAAAAGAGCTGCAAGCATTTTGAAATTCATTTACGATAAAAAGAACATTGGAGTAAATAGATTGAAAACAAAATACGGAAGCAAGAAAAACCGCGGAATGAGGCCTGCAAAATTCTTCAAGGCAGGCGGAAAAATAATTAGAACAATTCTTCAGCAGTCAGATAAATCCGGACTTACAGAAATTGCAAAAATAAACAAAGGGCTAAAGGGAAGACGGGCTGGAAGACAGTTGACTAAAAAAGGAATTGAATTCCTGGAGAGCATAAAATGACGGGTGGATTAATCTTATCAAGAAAAAGCAACCCCCAGTATAATCAAAATATAATTTACATAGAAAACGGGGACAAAGTTATAGCAATGAGAATTTTAGAATCAAATCATCATGAAGTTAGAATCGGGCTTAATGCGCCAAGAAATTATAAAATCTTCCGTGAAGAAAATCTTACTTCAGAAAAATTAAACGAACTTGAGAAAAAAATAAATGGGAATCACTAAACCCGGAAGAAAAGCGAAATTGATGAAGGCTGGAAGAAGAACAAAGTGGGCTCCCGTTTGGGTTGTGTTGAAAAAATACGGAACTGGGAAAAGAATTCATCCTTCTGCAATAACCAAGCACAGAAGAAATTGGAGAAGAACAAAACTTAATATTAAACCAAAGAAGGAGAAAAAATATCATCTAGGATAAAATGACTGAAGAAAATACAACTTACACGAGAGAAACCAAGGAGGGAATTGTCGCGAGAGTTGAAACTACAAGCAAGGACGGAAAATTTCATCACCACATAGCAACCGGAAGATTTTACGAAAATGCCTCAATAAAATCAGTAATGGAAACTCTTTCATTCCATGAGGAAGAAATGAGGGGAACTTCAATGAAATACACGACACAATTGAATTCATGTGGAATTAAAAAAACACGAATTGAATATTTGAACTAATGATAGAAAAAGAAACACCTGTTGTTGAAAGAGAATATGTTATTCCGCTTAGAGCTGAATGGAGCAAAGTCCCGAGTTATAAAAGAGCGAACAAAGCTGTAAAAGCAATAAAAAAATTTCTTGTAAGACATATGAAAATAAGGGATAGGGATTTGAGAAAAATAAAAATTGACAAATATTTGAACGAAGAAGTCTGGCACAGAGGAATAAAAAGTCCGCCAGTAAGAATAAAAGTTAGAGCGAGAATGGATGGAGAAAATGTTATAGTTGAACTTGTTAATATGCATGAAAAATTGAAATTTAAAAAAGCGAGGGAAGAAAGGAGACAAAAGGCGGAGCCTTTAGCTACTTCGTCTAGAAGCCAAAGTAAAGAACAGAAAGATGCTGAGGCTCATGAGAAGACACATAAACATGAAGAAGCAAAACTTGAAGAAACAGCCGAGAAGAAATTGGAAGCCAAGGAAAAGGAAACAGCAGCTGCAGAATTAACACAGAAATTTGAAAAAGAAAGTCACATGAATAAAAAACATCAGATTGGCGGAAAGGTTGACAAGATGGCGCAGGTTCAGACTAAAAAGAAAGATATGAAGTCGAGATAATTATTTCAAAATTTTTCCGGTTTCTTTATACCACAAATATAAATCAAGTTCTCCAAGATTAGTGTTTGTTTTTTTTGAAAGTTCTTCAAGAATATTTTCTATTTCAAGATATTTTTTTCTTGTAAGAGATTTATTTTTTGGTTTTTCTATTACTCCATGTCTTGCCAATAAATCAACAATATGAAAATCTATTATCGCGACATTTTTATGACCTATATTTCTTAAAAAATGACTTGATTCTTTCATCCCAAGCCCTTTCACATTATCAGCAATCCATTCTCTTTTCTGCAAGTCATTTTCAAAATTATTTAATGTTTCTTTGATGTTATCTTTATGTTTTCTTGCTTCAACAATAAATTTTGCTCTCATGTTTGGAAAACGGTGTCCAAGAATTGCAAGTTGCTTGGCTAGTTCTTCTTCTGGAATATGCAAGAATCCGTCGCCGATTGCATTTTGAATTTTTATTCCGCCTGAAGCCGAAAAGTTTGCAGTCATGAGACAGAAACAAAGTTCCTTAAAAATTTCATTTGAATTTTTCTTCCCAACTTCTTCAAATTCTTTCATTCTTCCATCTACAACATTCTTTATTTCGGAATTTTTCAAATTTTCAACAAGTGAAATTAGAGAGTTCATTTTATCTTACTTATTTCCTCCAAAATGTTATTTTTATTTTTTCTGCTAGTATGGGTTTTCCCAAATCTTACGAGAGTTTGATTTATTCTGTTCCAATGTTTTTTGGAAAATAATTTTTTCAAGTCTGCTTCAATTTTATGCGGATTTTTATTTTTAGTCCATTTCAATTTTTGAGAGATATAAGAAACATGAGTATCCACGCCGATTCCATCACTTCCTATTTCAGACAAAAAAACATTAGCCGTCTTTCTTCCAACTCCGCGCAATTTTATTAGTTCATTAATTTCCAAAGGAATTTTTCGCAATTCAACAAGTTGTTTCGAGCATTCAATAATATTTTTTGATTTATTTCTATAAAAATTAACATGTCTTATAATATTTTCAATTTCAGATTGTTTAGCATTTGCAAGTTTTTTTTCATTTGGAAATCTTTTGAATAATTTTTCCGATACTGGAATTGTAACTTCGTCTCTTGTTCTTGCAGAAAGAGCGGTTGAAATTAAAATCTGAAAATTACTTTTCCAATTTTCGGCAGCCAACCTCATTTCAAAATTGTTTTTTCCAAGAATTTTAAGCTGTTTTAGGGCAGTTTTTTGATTCATTTTAAATAAAATTATAAATGATTTAAATTCTTATGTTTTATGGGTAAACAAAGATGTGTTTGGCCGGGCGAAAAAGATGCTTTGATGATAGAATATCACGACAATGAATGGGGAATTCCACTCCACGATGATAAAAAACTGTTTGAATTCCTTGTTCTTGATGCTTTTCAGGCAGGATTAAGCTGGAGAACAATTTTGAATAAAAGAGAAAATTTCAAAAAAGCATTTCATGATTTTAATTCAAAATTAATTTCAAAATATTCTGATGAAGATATTGACAGGCTAATGAATGACTCGGGAATAATAAGAAATCATCTTAAAATTATCAGCACAATCACAAACGCGCAAAAATTTCTTGAAGTGCAAAAAGAGTTTGGAACTTTTGACAAATATATCTGGCAATTTACAAATCATAAAATAATAAAAAATAATTTTAAAGGACATGAAGAAATTCCGGCAAAAACAAAAGAATCAGATGCTATGGAAAAAGATTTGAGAAAGAGAGGCTTTAAATTTACAGGTTCCACAATTTGTTATGCATTCATGCAGGCAGCCGGAATGACAAATGATCATCTTGTTGAATGTTTTAGATATGGAGAAATAAATGATAAACATAGAAAAGCTCAAGCAAAATAAAACGACTGAAGAACTTTTAGAATTTGGAATTATAAATATCAATAAGCCTTCCGGACCAACGAGCTTTGATATTTCAGATTTTGTGAGAAAAAAACTTGGAATTAGAAAAACAAGCCATTTTGGAACTTTGGATCCCAAGGTTACTGGAGTTTTACCGATTGCATTAAATCGCGCATGCAAACTTACTGGATTTTTCCTTGGAGAAGACAAAGAATACATCGGAATAATGAGAGTTCATGAAGACGTTGATTTGGATGAGATAAGAAAAGCAATAGAAGAAAAATTTACGGGGAAAATTTTGCAAACACCGCCAAAAAGATCTCGTGTCAAAAGACAAGAAAGAGAAAGAGACGTAAAAAAATTTGAATTGCTCGAGAGAAATGAAAGGGAAATATTATTTCGCGCGGAAGTTCAAGGCGGAACTTACATAAGAAAACTCATTTCTGATTTAGGAGATTATATGAAAATCGGCGCGCACATGCTTGAATTAAGAAGAATTCGTGCAGGCATTTTTACCGAGGATGATAAAACTTATCCTGCAATTAATTTGTATGATTTTGAAAAAGCGGTTGACGAATATAAAACGGGAAATGAGGAAGAATTAAGAAAAATTATAATTCCTGCCGAGATTGTCATGAAGGTTTATCCTTGTGTTGAAATAAAAAAAGATAATCTTAAAAAAATCTTTACCGGGAAACCGATTTTAATAGATGATTTGAAGAAGAGACCTCCACAAGTTCAGTCTATTTCGTCTAAAAACAGCCAAAATAATGAAAAGTTTGAAAAAGATGAGATTATTTGCATATTCAATGGGGATGAATTCATAGGAATGTACAAAGTTATAAATGAAGGGGAAATTTTTGCAAAGGCAGATTTTGTCTTGCAACCAATAAAATGAAAATACGAAATTTACACGTTTCCCTCAGAGGCTCGGTAAAATCTCCGATAAAGAAATCGGTTCAAATTCAAAATAGGAGTTTTAAATAATGAGACACTTTATTTATTTTTCGAGAAATGCAGCGACAACCGGAAATTTCAGCGACTTAATGAGGGCCGGAAGAATGGACATTGCAATTCATGTAATCATTGCAACTTTTTTTCTCTCGCACGATTTTAGAAAAGACGTGAAAATACATCTTGTTTTTTATGGCTCTCCCGACCCGCCAAAACATATTGAACTTCAAGTAACTGATGAACTTGAAATAAGCAAGAAAGATGTTGGAAGCCTGATAAAGAAAATGCTTTACAAATACAAGGAAGGAAAAAAGACAGAAGTGTTTCCAAAATGTTTTGTCGAGAAAAAAAGTCTTTTGAATGTTATTGAAGAATTAAAAAAAGAAAAGAAGAAAATATTTATTCTTGATGGAAAAGGAGAAGATATAAGAGACGCGCAGATTCCCGATGAAAGCGTTTTCATTCTTGGAGACCATTTGGGAATTCCTGGAAAAGAATTGAAGAGGATAAAAAAAATTGCAAATTCTGTTTCAATAGGACCTAAAGTTTATTTTGCAAGCCAAGTCGTCGCCGTTGTCAATAATGAATTAGATAGAAGAAATCTTTAATTATATTCTCGGTGTTCAGCTTTTAATCTTTCTGAAAGAACAAACTCAACTTCTTCTGGATTAAGATTTAAGTTGTATAATATGTCTGCTTCTTTTTGAAGTTCCTCTGGAATCCAGGATTTTTTCGTCACCATTTTTTTGAGTATAAAACCCTCTTCGCGAGAAGAGTTCCGAGTTCACTCGTTTCCCTAATCGGTAAAGAGGGTGTGAAAGGAGGGTTGAATAATTTAATTAATTAAACACCTTATAAAGCAGTTATGAACGGATTTTACCTAGTGATGATATAGAATGTCAATCCATAAGCTTTTTAAACGAAAAATTGTTTTCCGTCGGAGAGCTAGAAACGAAGTTTCTGCCAAATAAAATTTTACAAAAATTCCATAGACAAAAAGGCACAGCCTTTAGCTGCATTTTTTGTAAACAAAAAACACAATGAAAATAGTCTTTACACCCGATTGGTTTCTTACAAGCGATATTTTAATCAACGTTTTTAGTTTTGTAATCTTATTGCTATTCTTTATTTTTGCATTTAGAAGTTACAAACTTAGCAGAAAGAAGAGAATTCTATACATTGGAATGGGATTCCTTTTGATTGCTTTGGCGGAACTATCAAATATACTTACCAAAATTCCTCTTTACTACCATACTCAAATAATAAGCAACATAGGAACTGCAATCATAAGTTATGACATTGTAAAAACAGTTGACATATTTTACTATATCGGTTTTTTCTTTGATAGAATTTTAACGCTATTTGGATTTTACATAATGTATAAACTTCCATTAGAAAGAGTTTCAGGAGAATTTTTCCTTAATTTATATCTTATAGTAATAGTCTCATTGATGAGTCAATCTTACTATTATGTCTATCATTTGACTGCGCTTATATTACTGATCTTCCTTGTAAACAAGTATTACAAAATTTACAGAAAAGACGGTGTCGCTAACACGGGAATACTTGTGATGGCATTTGTGCTTCTTGGTTTGAGTCAGACGGTGTTCTTATTTTCTAAATTAAATTACATTTACGTAACCGGACAGCTCATGCAATTGGCAAGCTATATAATCCTTTTAGTCCTGATAGTAAAAATTGTTAAAGATGGAAAGAAAAAGAAACCGAGTGGAGATTATCCACGACATGCTTAGAATTATCCAAGAGAAGGGCGGGAAAATTAGAAAGACCCATCTTATGTATAAAGCGAATCTTTCACACAAGCAAATGACTCTTTATCTGAATGAACTTATGGGAAATAAGCTCATTGAAACTCAACAAATTAACGAGAAAAATCTAATAGTCATAACAAATAGGGGAAGGGAATTCTTCATAAAATATGCGCAGATGAGAGAGTTTGAGAAGACTTTCGGTCTTTAAAAACGTCTAAGCCATTTTAGAGAAAACATTTGGATTGTAACAATAAAAATATAAAAAGCCGTCTTGTTTTATTCTTAAAATGAAAAATAAATTTTTCAATGACACAAAATCGGGAAATTTTGCGTAATGAAGAAATCTTTAAGACTCTATATTGAAGGCACGGTTCAGGGGGTTTTCTACAGGAATTTTGTAAAGGAAAATGCGGAGAAATATGGTGTTAATGGATTTGTGAGAAACCTTGAAGATGGAAGAATAGAAGTTTTCCTTGAAGGAGATGGTGAAACTGTAAATAAGATGATTGAAATCTGCCAGCAAGGACCGAAGCATTCTCAAGTTAAAAAAATCACAATGAAAACAGAATCTTTTCAAGGACTGAAAAATTTTAAGGTTCTGCATATTTAGAAAGCAAAAAATTTTCAAATCTTGCTGATTCTTCACGTATTCTCTGTCTCAAAGTTTTTAGTTTGGAAATATCATTTCTTTCTTCGGCCAATCTTCCCGGCTTTAATGACAATTCATCAAGCCGAATATAACCCCATTCTTTTTTCGGCAAAAGTCCCTTCCCATCAATTCTCCATCTTTCTATTTTATCCGACAAATCAAGCGGAATAGAATACATTCCCCCAAAAATTATAGGAACCTCATTGAGATTATTTTCAACATTTTTCCATGCAAGAAAGGTTTTTTCTCCTTTTAGTTTAACGTGTCCTAATATAATGTTGTTCACTAATAAAAGGTATCCTCTTCGATAATACATTGAGGAAGGACTCAATACTTCCATATGCAGCTCTTCCGCCATATAACAAAAAACATTGTTTGAAATAAAATCAGAATTATTTATTCTATCAATTTTAATAGGCTTTCTTCCGAAATTCTTAAAAATTCTCTCAAAATTTTCTTTTTTGGGGTGTGCAGATAAAAAAAGTTGCCGATATCCTTCTGAATATTTCCAGTCATTCCTATTAACCAGTTTTGACAAATTTTCCATGATTATTTTATTAACATTCTCGCCATAGCTATGACGGCTATAATTCCCCAAATGAGATTGACACTGGCTGATTGATAAACTTTCTTTTTGATTGTTATGTATAAAATTCCCAGGGCGCCCATAAGATTCAATAATTGATATGAAAACGCCGAAGAAGACACATATCCAAAACTTACCAATATATATGCTAATATCACGACAAATGTCCCGTACCATCCAATTGTTTCATCGACAATTTTTCTCATTTGCTAAAAGAGATAATTTTGTATAAAAGTATTTATATATTATTTTAGTCACATAAAACTGTGGAATTCGGAGCGGATGATTTATTTAAAAAATTACGGGATGTCCTATTGGCTAAACCTTTGTATTTTGATATTGTCACATTGGAAACACCATGGCAAAGGAAATGGGCTGGGAAACTAAACAGAAATTTGGCAATGGAACAACATGAAAACATGTGCGTTGTCTTAAAGAATGAAGGCGTTAAATGTCATTTTCTTCCAATAGTAGAAAAAGATCCTGACCAAAAAGATATTAGGGATGTGGGAATAATTTCATCAAAGGGTGCAATCGTTGCAACTCAAAAACATATTGATGTGAAGGACGGCGAGACTGAGGCTTTTATGAAATTTTGCGATGAAAATAATATTCCAGTGCTGAATAAAAATTATAAAATTAGATTTGAGGGCGGGGATTTCTTCTTTGTAGATGAGTTGACTGCGATAATTGGCATCGGTGCAAGAACAGAATTTGTCAGCGCCGAAGCAATACAAAAATTATTGAATAAGCCGAATATGCAGATTATTCCGCATAAAGTTTCGCATCATTTGGATGGGGCATTTAATATCATTTCAAAAAACTTGGTTGTTCTTGATGAAAGATATGTTAATGTTGAATATTTTCCATACATAAAAAATAATAAAATAATTTCGACTTCAGGAGAAGATTTTATGACTATGCCGACAAATTTTTTATTATTAAATGAAAATAAAATTCTGGCGGATTCCAATTGCCATAGATTTAACAGGATATTAGAAAGAGAAGGGGTTGAAGTAGTTGAAGTTGATGTTTCTGAATTGAAAAAAAATGGGGGGAGCATAAGATGCATGACATTGCCGATATTGAGAAAATAATTAGTTTTGATGAAATAAAAATTGCACAAGACAGAATTAATGGGATAATTATAAAAACTCCATTAGAAAAATCTGATTTTTACAGCAAAATTGCAGAATGTGAAGTGTATATGAAATTAGAAAATATGCAAGTTACAAATTCATTCAAAATAAGAGGAGCGCTAAATAAAATGTTAAAATTAAATGACGAAGAAAAAAAGAATGGAATATTAGCGATATCTTCTGGAAATCATGCTCAGGGCATTGGTTATGGAGCAAGATTTCTTAATGTTAAAGCGACGGTAATTGTTCCAGAAAATACACCTAAAATAAAAATAGATGCAATTAAAAAATACAACGTTGATTTAAAAATAATTGGGAAAGATTATTTTGAAGCGGAAATTATAGCTAGAGAGTTTGAAAAAATAACGGGAATGACTTACATTTCTCCGTATAATGATGCTGATGTCATAGCCGGACAGGGAACAATTGGATTGGAAATATTAAATGATAATCCGGAAATAGACACAATAATAGCTCCAGTCGGCGGCGGCGGGCTGATTTCCGGAGTTGCAATTGCAGTCAAGTCAATAAATCCAAAAATAAAAATCATCGGCGTGCAGTCTTACGCTTCGCCAATAATGTACGAATCCGTTAAGGCGGGAAAAATTATAGAGATGGAAGTCAAGGAGTCAATCGCCGAGGGCCTGCACGGCGGGATTGAAAAAGACACAATAACTTTTGAATTAATAAGAAAATATGTCGATAATATTCTGCTTGTCAGCGAAGATGAAATCAAAAATGCCATAAGATTATTCATGGCGCATAGAAATCAATTAATCGAAGGGTCTGGGGCGGTTGGGTTAGCAGCTTTATTAAAATACAAAAATGAATTTAAAAATCGCAAAGTTGCAGTTATAATCAGCGGTGGAAATTTGGATATTGAAAAAATAAAAATATGACTGAGAATTATTTTGCTGATTAACAAGATATTTAAATTAAATCTATTTTCTTGAAGGATGGACAAGTTTTTTTGGGCCGACAAAATTGCAGATGATTTAATTAAAGCGAAAAAGAAAAAAGAATATGTTTGCGCCTCGGGAATCACGCCTTCTGGAACCGTTCACATAGGAAATTTCAGGGAAGTTATAACTACAGATTTGGTCGTCCGAGCGTTGAAAGACAAAGGGAAAAAAGTCAAATTCATTTATTCTTGGGATGATTATGACAGATTCAGGAAAGTTCCAGAAAATGTTCCTGAAGGCAAAAAAGAAGAATATGAAAATTATATCGGCATGCCTGTAAGCGAAGTTCCATCGCCATTTGAGAAAGGAAAGAGTTATGCAAAATATTTTGAAGAAAAGTTTGAAAAATCCCTTAAGAGAGTTGGAATAAAGCCGACTTTTATAAGACAAAACGAGATGAATAAAAAATGCAAGTATGCAAAGCTCATAAAAACAGCGATAGATGAGAGGGAAGAAATAATAAAAATTCTTGACAAATACAGGAAGGAGCCATTGGAAGAAGACTGGATGCCTTTTGAAATTTATTGTGAAAAATGCGGGAAAGATTCCACTAGGATAATAAAAATTGACGGATACAAAATAGAATACGCATGCTCGTGCGGAAACAAAAAAACTTTTGACTTCAGAAAAAAAGGAATTGTGAAATTAAAATGGAGAGTTGATTGGCCCGCTCGGTGGAAATATTGGAAAGTTGATTTTGAGCCCGGCGGAAATGATCACAGTGTTGAAGGTGGAAGTTACACTACTGGAAAAGAAATCGCAAAGGAAGTTTATGATTACGAAGCGCCGATGTATATTATGTACGATTTCGTCAGTGTAAAGGGAGAGAAAGGAAAAATGTCCAAGTCAAGGGGAAATGTTCTAACGCTTGAAGAAGTTGAAGAGATTTATGAGCCGGAAATTGCAAGATATTTATTTGTCGGCACGAGGCCAAATAAGGGATTTGAAATCAGCTTCGACAATGACGTGATAAAAATTTACGAAGATTACGACGAGCTTGAGAGAAAATATTATGAGAACGAAGCAGACCTGCAGGAAAAAAGAATCTATGAATTGTCAAGATTGAAAGTAAGCAAGACAAAACCCGAAAAAACAAGTTTCAGGCACATGGTGACTCTTATTCAAACTGGAAAGACAAAGGGATTGAAAGGCGCAAATAAAATCAGGGCAGAAAAGGCAAAGAATTGGATTGAGAAATATGCCGGCGATGACATGAAATTTGAAATAAAAAGCAAGATTGAAATTGCTCTTACTGAAAAACAAAAAGAAGCGTTCATCGCGCTTAAAGAAAGTCTAAAGGTAAACGATTACAACGAGGACAAACTTCTCAATGAATTTTATAATATCTGCGGTGCTGTCGGATTGGACATCAAAGAATTTTTCGAAACCGCTTATAGCATGATAATTGGAAAAAGAAAGGGACCGAGACTTGCGGCATTAATTTCAGCAGTTGGAAAAGAAAAGATAATTAAGTTGCTTGAGCAAATATGAAGTATTTGCTACGTTTCTCCCATAAATTCGATAAAGAGCAAATAAAATAAAACGCTCGCTGATGATTAAAAATTAATGCAGAAAAAATTTATAATCGAAATTTCATATTAAAACTTGTTTTTTATGGGGCTGGATAAAAATTATTAAACTTACAAAAATAAGATATATAATGGCACTAATAATAAAATCAAACATAAGAAAGACTGTTAGAGAATTGGATAAGGAGCAGGAAATAACGAGCGTTGCCGACGAGGTTGAAATGGCTCTTGAAAGAAAAACCGAGGAAATTTTAAGGGATGCAATAAAGCGCGCGAAGGCAAACGGAAGAAGAACTTTACAAGCGAGGGATTTGTAAAATATAAAAACTCCTTTTTGTTTTTTCTTTTATGGAACATATAAATAAAGAACATAAGGAAAAAATTATGGATATAGTTAGAATGGCTGGAGACTCAAGTAATTACGAGACTTCTTATGATGAAAACGGAATTCCAAAATCCAAACTAAAGACCAAAGTTGAGAGTGGGAAAAAATCTAGGTCTAAAGGAGCAAGATTTGAATTAAGAGTAAGAACCGACCTAGAACGCAAAGGTTGGGTGGTAAATAAATTTGGGAATAACATTGATTTAGAAAAAGACAAAATGATTCTCGCAAAGAAAAAATATAACCCCTTTCTAAAATTTATGGCTATAGGCACCGGATTTCCAGATTTTATCTCAACTAAAAACGTTACAGGAGATGTATATCATGTTGAAGGAATTGAAGTTAAAACTAATGGAATCCTTTCAAAAGAGGAAAAACAAAAATGCAGATGGTACTTGCAACATAAAGTCTTCTCTAAAATATGGATTGCAAAAATTGGGAAAAAGCGCGGCGAAATTGAATACACAGATTTTGCAGAAAAGTATGGCTTATAAAATTAGGTAACGCTCGCCTTCTGCCTCGTGCCCCGACTTTGCTATAGATAAGATTTGTCAAAGTCAAAACACTCGGGCTCGCCTGATTAGTTGCTACAAACCAGACTTGTCAAGGTTCTTCGCTGATATGAAAATTAATGCAGAAAAAATTATGGTGGGAGTTCATAGCACTTGTCCTGTTCTGCAGGTGGTGGGCGAGCAAGACAGTATAACAATCTTTAAAATTAATTCTTTTCTTGTTTTCCGATGAAGTTATTGATATTAGTTTTATTAGTGGTTTTTACATTGTCAAATATTTCTGCATTATGCAATCAAACTCAAATTAATCTCAATAATGCTAATGTTACAGGATTAGACAAATTGGATGGAATTGGTCCAGTAAAAGCTCAAGGGATAATCGATTCAAGGCCGTTTTATTCTGTTGAAGATTTGATAAACGTCAAGGGAATTGGAAATGTGACACTAACTAAAATAAAAATACAAGGTTTGGCTTGTGTTGATAGTGAAACAGAGTTAATTGTAAGGAAAGAAAATTCGACAAATATTTCTTCTGTAAAAATTACTAATTCAACGCAAACAAAAACTCAGGAAACAAATGTTGAAGTCCAAAAAACCGTGGCTCCTGAAGTCATAAAGTTGAACCCAAAAGATATAAAAACTGGCGCAAATTTTGAAAATTTGTACAGCAACAAAATCTTGTGGCTCACGGCCTTTTTGATTTTGATAGTTTTTTTGCTGTTAGTAAAAAAATACAGGACAAAAAAAAATGAGTTCTAAACAAGACGGAACAAAGGGAATCACTGCAATCATGATACTTGAAGCAATTGGAAAACCGCCAGAACATTTGAAGAAAGCGCTTGAAAATTTGATCAAGGAAGTAGAAAAAGAAAAAGGCGTTGAGATTGTTGAAAGCAAGATTAATGAGCCAGTTCCAATGAAAGATCAGCCAGAATATTACACGACTTTCGCAGAAATTGAAATTGTCGTCGATGAAATATTATATCTTGCCATAATGATGTTCAAATATATGCCATCACATATAGAAATAATTTCACCGGAGCTTATAGTTCTTACAAGCAACGGATGGAATGATATTCTTAACGAACTGACAAGAAGGCTCCATGGTTACGACGAAGTTGCTCGTGTTGTTCAGGTTGAAAAAAGCATTCTTGAGAAACAACTAAGGGAATTATTGAAAGAAAAGAAGGAAAAGTAATTATCTTCTTTAGGTTGCCTTGTCAAAGGCGAACTTGAAGTTTATCTTCTCTTTGGATTCAGCAAATCTGCAACCCCGCTGATTTTTCTGTATCTCATAAAATAGAATACAATCAGCATAATAATTATAATGGCAATAAGACCAAATCCAATATAAATTCCATAAGAAGTTTTTTGTGGTGTTGCGCAAGTTCCCAAACAGCAAACACCATCGCTTGCAGTTTTTGTTTCACCATCGCATGTTTGCCCTGTGTTGCAAATTTCTCCGCCAAAATTGGAACATGTTGAAATGATAACATCGTTGCTTCCATTGGTCGGCTGGAAATTTTTTATAAAATTCAAAGTTACTGAAATATAAGCATAAAAATTATCCTGTGTTTTTGCCCTTATTTGCCCTTCAACAATTTTATCAAAAGCGTCGGAAGAAAAAATAATTTCCACAGGCTTGCTTGAATTTTTTCCCAAGAAGGAAATATTTTGCTGGGAAACTGAGATATATGATTTAATGGAATCTGAAAATAATAAATTAATGTCCTGCAAATCACTGTTTCCCTTGTTGAATAGATAAACAATTCTTGTAAGATTTGAGTTTAAGGAAATTGAAACATTGATATCGTTTGGCTCAAAATTTATTCTTGGACTTAAACTAGTTTGATTTATATTGCTTGTCGAAATAAAGACGGGAATTCTATAAGATGTTTTATCGGTGCTTAATTGAAGATTTTGCAAAACAGATAGAATAAAAAAACTTGTATTGCCGCTTATGCCGAAATTAATTTTCTTCACTTCTCCAGATTTAAGAATTGTCTGAAATCCAGAAGTAGAAGCGCTTCCACTGGTACCTCCACCAAATAAAAAATCAAAAAAACCGCCGCTGCTTGCAGTTTGAGAATCATTCGCAATTTTTGATGTTATAGTAATTGGAAAATCTCGCAGATTCGTCGCTGTTATAAAAAAATCTTTGTTCGTAAAAACAAATCCAGGTTCTATTGAGAAATCCGAAAGGTTTTCTGTTATTGTGAAATTTTTGCTCAAGTCATTTGCAAATAATTGTCCGCCAGTGTAGTATTTTACATTTTGAATGACTATTGAATAATTATCCGGAGATTTTCCAAAAAGCTGAGCGTAGATGTAATAATCATTGTCTATTTTTTTTACAGAAGGAACGAGAGATATTCTTGTATTCTCCCTGTAGAAAGTTATATCATTTGCTGAAATCGACTCGGCAAAATTTCCGGAAACTCTCGCCGTAAATGTTTCTCCCTGAGAAAAATTCGACTTTACATTAAACTCGATGGCAGAAGCCAGAGGCAAAATTAACAGCAATATCAAAAAAATATTCAGTTTTAAAATTTTCATTCTTCCCTCATTCTTCGATACGATGGAAATTGGGTTAATAAATTTTATTTTCCCATGTCTCTTAATTTTTTTAGAACTTCATCCAGCTCTTCACGAGGCTTTGAAGTTCTGGCTGAGGAAGGTCTTTGCGCAGGGAGTAATCTTCTAGGGAACATCGACGATGGAGGCAAACCAGGACCGGGTCTTCCAGAATAACCTGGCTTTGAGCCACCTTTGAAAAATCTTGATTTCAATTGAAACCATAAGTGCCTCAATTTTTCTCTGTAGATTATTCCGAATACAACTGCAGCTATCAGAACAATTAATAATAAAACCCATATTACAGAACCTGAAGACGATTGTTTTTGAGGCAGGCAGCAAAGGTCTGAGCCAAATTCACATGTTTCAAAAGATTGCTTCTCTCCAGACAAACAGCTGCCGATTCTACAACTTCCTCCGGCAGACCCACATGCTGAAATTTGAGAAGTTTGATTTTTAGCCGCGCATGTTCCGCTTACACAGCAAACTTGATTTGATAAAGCGTCGGAGGCTTGTGCAATAGTTCCACCAGTGCAACTCTGACTTGAACTGCAAATTTCTCCACCTTGCACAGAACAAGATTGCAAAACTTTTTTCTTGTCACAGCACACAAAAGTTCCGGAGCAAGTATAAGATTTCAGTTCATTTCCTGTTGCCTGACTGCAACTTATTCCGGACATGCAATTGTATCCAGCAGCCTCGCAATCAACGGTGTTGTCAATAACTTTTCCAAATGAACTTCTTGGCTGAAGAGAATAAAGAACAAATGCAGTGTCTCTTATGTCGTCGTTGTTCCAGCATCCGTCAGCCGACTGAGCTTCATCTAAAAGCCAACGTACAGAGTTTTGCTTCTGCAGAGAAGTATCGTATTGAAGAACATATGATGCTAATGCTGTGTCATAAAATTTGTCATTTGTCGAATCTGCAAGCCACCACTTATCGGCTATTTGCTTTGACAACAATTCGTTTTGGTATTGTCCAGTCAATAAATTCAAGAAAGCTTCTGGAAGGAATTTTTTGTTATCTTCAATATTTGTAATTAGATATGGAAGATATGGGGAAACGTCATGCTTTAATGAATTTAAAACCAATGCTGACCACAAGCTTCCTTCGTAATCGCAAGCTGTTGAAACTCCAAAGCATAATGATTGCACATTTTCCGTGGTTTTTCCGCCGGCAGATGAGGAGTGTGTTTTATCAGATACATAGATTGTGCTTGCTCCTTGTTTTTGGTAAAGCAGCGACGTCAAAAAAGACTTATCGCAAGAAACTGTCAAATCTTTGCCAAAGCAATTGTTGCTAATCTTGAGCCAGTAACCTCCAGTCGATAAAGTGAAACAACTTCCACTTAAACTGCTTGATGTAAGAGTTTTGTCGGCATTAATTGAGACACCATAAGTTGCTGATGAACCGGCGTAAGAAAGTGTGCAGGTTGTCGCATCTGAGCTTTCAACCTCTAAAAACCAGTCGAGATTCGTCGTGGTTCTGTTTTTTGACACGAGCCATGATTCAGGATCGTTTGCGTTTGCCCCGCCTAAAAGAGCCAAAGAAGTATATCTTAAATCATTTTTGAATTTTGAATCACTTAAAACTTCAGCCTTGCATTGATTTGAAGCTATAAGAGAAAAAACTTTTTCGTCCGGTCCCAATCGAGAACATGTTTTTGTGTCTATTTTATCTTTGAGACAACTATAACCATTATTTATTTTACAAGTATTGTCAGTTTTGCCGCATTGAGTCGTGTTTGTTGCAGCAAGAGCAAAGACTGAAAAATATGAAGCGAGAAATAAGAATAGAAATAAACCAAAAATCACCTTTTTTTTCATCTTTAGATTAATTAATTCTACTTTTTAAAATTATCCTTAGTTTTATTTGATTTTTTCAGAATATAATTTATTGGATTTCTCAATCTTAATTCCTCGTCCGTCGGAACAACTCCGATTGCCTTGTAATAATCCTTGTCAAAATTTGGCGGGAGAACAATTTTATTTCTGTAACTCCAGATAATTTGTGTTTTGATGTATCCTTCTTTAAGAGGAACCTTGTTTTTTTTATTCCAATCAAAAATTCTTTTTTCAAGCTCTTCTCTTTCCATTCCGATTGAACGGAATAAATTTACCAGAATAAACAGGGCACGCTTTTTTCCGTCGTCCAAACCAAGAAGAATTTTCTGAACACTTGGAGGAAGGAAAGAATCTGAAAGATTGTCCAATTTTATTGGCTTGAAATCTTCCCTATTCAAATTTTTAGCAGAAGCATTTTGCGGTTCCACTTCTTGCCTGTACCAATCGAGAGTTTGCCTCACAAGATCCAAAGCCTCCCCCTCTTTTGATTCTGGAAGAAAATTTCTTATTTTTATTTTCAACGGATTCGCATCTTTCGGCTCAAAATTTTGAATTTCGTTTTCTGAAATGACAACGCTTGCTAAAGCTGTTTTTTCATGCAGGGAATAAGGCATTCTAAAAAGATGTCTTGGGGAAACAAGAACTAAATCAAGTCCCATTAATCCGAATAAATCTAATTCAGCGTGCTTCGAGAAGTTTTCAGGATTTTTTTCTGACGAGATTCCGCATTTTTTGCATTCGTAAATATTCTTCTCGTCTTTCAATTCAAAAATAGAATAGCATTCTGGACAACGAGATTCTTTTTTTTCTCCAGTTATTTTTTTTAATTCTTCTCTCTTGCATTTTCGGCAAATATATTTTAGCAACTTGTATTCATTTGCAATTTCTCTGCAATTGTTGCACTTTATTCCTTTCTGAATTTTTGTCTTGTCAAATTGCTTCAATTCTTCTTCGGAAACGAGATTTCCCATTTCTTCTTCAGCTTTAAATCTGATATATGAAATTATTTTTCTCGGCAGTTCTGGAAAAAGATTTTTTGTTTCCACACCCGCTAATGTTTTTGGAAAAGCTTTCCATGGGACAATTATGTGAAATCCTTTGCTCCCAGAATATTTCACCCCTATGTTTTTTATTCCTTCTTTCTTCAAAACATTTATCACGGCAATCGCGGCTTTTTTGCTGAAGTCAAAATATTTGCAATCAATATCAATCAGCAAATCCCAACCGGTTCTGAGCTGATTTGTCTGATTTTGGTTCATAGAAGTTGACAATTTTAGCGGGTCCTGCCAAATTTCCTCTGAACAATGAAATGAAGTCGCGCCTTTTTTCACGAGCTCGAAAACATCATTTACATATTGGAATGAATCTGGACGTTTTCCAAACCCTTCAAAATACCGAGGACAAATTTCGCGATTTTTTGAAAATTCAAAGATAGCTTTTTTTATTTCCGGCTTTGAATAATAAAGCGACGTTATTTTTCTAATCTTTTCTTCTTTAGAATCCATGAAAAAACCGAAAAGCAAGAAGTTTATATAATTTCAGTGGCACTGCATAATTATTACACAAATTTTATTTTATAACTATTTTAAAACATAACAATACTTAAAAAACAACCCGAGCTAGTAAATTTATGCTTGTAAAATTTCAGAATCCCGTTCAGTTGTCTAAAGTCGTGGAAATCATTTCCGAGCTTGTCACAGAAGTGAAAATAAAAGTAAATGAATTTGGATTGAATATAAGCGCGATAGATCCTGCAAATGTTTCCATGATAGGATTTAGAATTCCGCGAAGCGCTTTTTCAGAATTTGAAACAGGCGTAGAAACTCTGGGAATTAATCTTGATAACTTGAAACATATTTTGAAGAGATGCAGTTCCGGAAGCTCGTTGGTTTTGGAGAAAAAAGAAAATTTGTTGAATATTCAAATTCAAGACAAAATAAAAAGAAATTTCACGTTAAGCCTTATTGATATCGATGGAGAAGATATTGACTTTCACGAAAAAGAATCGCGAATGGAATTTTCTTCAAAGGTTGAAATTAATTCGCAGGATTTGATTGCATCAATTGAAGACTGCGCCGTCGTCGCTGATGCATGCACTTTTGTAATTCGGGACGGCAAATTTATTTTAGAAGCAAAATCTCTTAATTCCGCAATGTCCGAATTTTCAAGCGACGAGGCAAAGATAGAAGGGGAAAATTCGCGGGCAAAATACAGTTTGGAATATCTGCAGAAGTTCATGAAGGGCGGAAAATTGTGCGAGAAAACAATTTTGCATTTTGCCGAGGACCATCCGTTAAAGTTGGAATTCAAAGCCCAGGGAATGGAACTTGATTTTATTCTTGCTCCAAGAGTGGAAGAAATGGACGATTAAAATCGCCGTGAACGCCCAAGCGTCATTCACATGGACGATTAAAATGATAATTAATTTTAAATTTAAAAAAAGTTTATAAGTTCTAAAATCATAGGCAAATCATGTTGGTGAAAAGAGGATGATTATTAAAAAACGCGGGCAGATTACTATTTTTATCGTAGTGGGATTGATAATTGTCAGCGGAGTTGTTTTATTTTTTCTTTTAAGAACTAAAGTAACTCCACAAATCGGCGGAACAACCGAAACAAATGCAAATGCCTTTTTGAGCTCATGCATTGAACAAAAAACCAAGGAAGCAGTTAATGAATTATCGATAAGAGGCGGCGAATTGAACAGCACTCTAAATATAAATTTCATGTTCACAAAAGAAAAAGTTTATAGAAATATTTCTTATCTTTGCTACACGCAGAATAATTTTAGGCCTTGCGTCGTCCAAAAGCCGACAATATTTTTAGACATGCAAAATGGAGTAAAGAAATACATTTCGGATGACATGGGTTCATGCTTTACCGCAATGCTGGATAATTTCAAGACTCAAGGATTTACCGTCGGAGAAAATTCAAAATTAAACAGCTTTGATGTCAATTTCGGCCCAAATAAAGTTACAATCAAAACTGATTCTGAAGTCATATTGACAAAAACAGATGAGACAACCACGCAAAAAAATTTCCAAGTTATAGTTTCCAGCAGAATATATGAGATTATGGGAATTGTCCAGGAAGTCATGAATCAAGAGGCAACGTTCTGTCATTTTGAGGACTCTGGTTTTACGGTGGCTTATCCTGAATTTTCCATAGATAAATATGAAATGGAAAGCGGCGTAAGAATTTACACTATTAAAAATAAAGTCAGCGAAGAGAAATTCAGATTTGCAGTAAGGAGTTGCGCGATATCTCCAGGATTTTAAAATGATAAAAAAAATAAAGAATGAGATTGGCGTAATATTTGGAATAATTGCAATAGTTCAAATTTTGATAATGATAAATGCAATTCTTGCACAAAGCTATTCTATAAATCAAGAAATTGGCAAAAATGGAAATGATATTAGTTTAGGCAGAGATTTTAAGAACTTTTTTAAAGGAGGATTTAATTTTCTCGTCGGATTCTTGACTATAAAACAAATAGGAATTGTTTCTGCGCAAGTCAGTTCAAATGTTCAATTGCAATGTTGCCGTCAATTGACTTCCGGGGCAACTTGCCAAGACATTGCTTCAACAGATAGCAGTGCTTGCGCGCAAGCGCCTTATTCAACAACTTGCGATAATACTAATGAATGCAAGACTGGAACATGCGTCATAAACAATGGAATTTCTTGCATTGTTTCTCCACAATTTACTTGTCAGCAAAATACGGGAAATGCAAAATGGGTTGATAATACTCCGGCAAATGTTCCTGAATGCAAAAGGGGATGTTGTGTCGTCGGGAGCAATGCAGTATTTGAAACTGGAGCGATGTGCGACGCAGCCAGCGGACATTTTTTGGCGAGTGTAAATAGTGAAGCTGCATGCATTCTTGTAAGCAGAAATTTGTTGCAAGGAGCTTGTGTCACCAAAGGCGGAGGATGCAAATTCACAACAGGCGTTGACTGCAACACAAGACGTGGAAGTTTTTTTGCTGGAATTTTATGCACTAATCCTGATTTGAAGCAACAGCTTGGCGTTACATGCAAGTCGACACACGAAACAATGATAATTGATGGAAAGGACAAAGTTTACTGGAAAGACAGTTGTGGAAATCCCGGAAATATTTATGACGCGAGTAAAACTGATGAAGCAGATTCAAATTATTGGAATATTGTTTCAGCGCCTACATGCAACGTTCAAAATTCTGACGGTTCTATCAATCAAGGCGCACTTAAAAGTTGTGGAAATTGCAATCAATATCTGGGAACTCTTGGAGCGACAAAAGAAGATGCAAAAGTAAATCCAACATATGGAAATTTTGCCTGCAAAGATTTGAGCTGTAAAGTTGAAGTTGATTTAAATCATAATGGGAACACAAATGATCCCGGCGAAAAATATACAAAAAATAACGGCGAGACTTGGTGCATGTATGACGGAAGCATCGGAAATGTAGATGGAATTTCAAGCGACCCCGTCGGTAGCGAGCATTGGCTTGGAAAATGCGAGAATGGAGATTTAAAAATAGAGCATTCAAATTATAGGGACAAAGTCTGCCAACAACAAACAACAAAGGATCCCAACAGTGCAGTTACATTTACATCTGCTTCATTGGTTACGAACCAAGCACCAGCATGTTTCAGCTATAATCCCATGCAGAATAAAGATGGAGACAATATACAATCAGCCATTAATCAATGCAATGCAAATTCACAATGCACAGTAAGAACCATAGATGTTGACAAACAGGGCGACAAGCCGACTTTTACTTTTAGTGTATGCGTTCCAAAATATCCTACAGGATTTGATTCAACAACGGCCGCACAAAGTTATTGCGCGGCGGCAAGCGCAACATGTACGGTGGTTTATAGAAAAAATGTAAAGGCTATAGCAGATGAATCAACTCCAGGTAAAGTTTTTGGTGGGATTGGACTCAACATACTCAGCATAATTACTGGAAAAGATATAGTTGATACCGTACGGGGAAAGAAAGATACAAATGACGAATGGGATGTAGTAATTAACGGAAATTGCAGCGCCGACGTGTTTGCACAGAAAATGAATAACCTTTGTGTTTCCCTCGGAGATTGCGGAAGCTATGTCAACTATGTTGGAAAAGGAACGGACAATGCGGCAATAACAGTCACAAAGGGGGATAGCAGTCATTTAGAACCAGATAAAATTCCAGGCATTGTTCCATGGACAAATTATATCAAATATGCAGACAGGTCCAAATGGACAAGTCAAGTTGCAGCACCAGCGACGGAAACGGGTGCTGGAAGTGGGAGTGGAATTAATACGGGAAATGCCCAGATTGAAGACAGAAAATCTCTTGACAAATTTTTAAATAATAATAATTTGATTGATTTTATATTGAGTCTTGGCGGATTACTTAAATCATCCAATGTCCTTAGTAATAATCTTCAGTTAGGCAATCTTCATACTGAGGAAATACAAAATAGTTTAGGTGTTGGCGGACTGATTATTGGCGGACTTATTAAATATGAATTTATAGCAAGTACTGTTGGTGGTGGAACGCCAATAATAGCAGCTTATGGAACTCAAACTGGTGAGGTCATTGGTCAAACAGCTGCAACTCCTCTCGCACCATTTGCCGGCGCAGCGGTTGGAGCATTTGTTGGAGCTTATGTAGGAGCATATCTTGCACAACAATACCATATCACAGGGGCTGCAGCAACAACATTAGTCGTCGCTGGGGGTGTTGCAGGAGGAACATTAACATATACTTATTTAGCAACTGGAGCAAGTAGTGCATTTCTCTACATTGGAATTGGCGCTCTTATAGTAATTGCAATAATAATTATATCTGGATATGGAACAACAGAAACAAGAGACATTAATTTCACTTGCAGTCCGTGGCAAGCACCGACGGGAACAACAAACACTGATTGCAACAAGTGCAATAGCAATCCAGCATTTCCTTGCACAAAATACAGATGCGAAAGTCTTGGGCAAACATGTAAAATATTAAATGAAAATACCGACAGCCCGATTTGTGAAAGCATCGCAGGTGAAAACACTGCCCCATTAATAACTGCTGGAAAGATTGCAGAAAATTATACTATTGTTAATCAAACGGTTGGACAAAGCGCTAAATTATATCCAAAAGAAAATCCTGCCGGATGCATACAAGAGTTTTCACAATTTAATTTTACATTAAATACGGATGAATATGCACAGTGCAAATGGAGTTACACAACAATAAATAATTTTGATAATGCGCCAAACATTCCTGCTGAAGGAGAGACTTTCCAAAAAGCCCACACATTTAGAATAGGAGATTTAAGTTTTGGGATGCTTAATGCTTTTGATATAACTGGAGACTTGGAAGTTGGATTAAAGGGAGAAATGAAAATGTATGTGAAGTGCAAAGACTATCATAATAATATAAATCCAATACCTTATGTTGTAAACTTCTGCCTCACGCAGGGGCCTGATATAACTCCTGTAAGACTCGATAATACGGTAGTCGCGACGCCAGAAAACGGAGCGACATTAATTTATGGAGCAACTAACACAAGTTTCCAGATTTTCATAAACGAACCTGCAGAATGCAAATATGATTTAACTTCGTTACCTTACGACCAAATAAAAAATAGAATGAGCTGCAATCTTGGACCTTCACCAGATTTCATAGGAAGATGGGGATGCGGAGTTGGAGACTATGTATTTGGAACACAAATATCTCCTCTTTTAAACATAACAAAAGGCACAAATAAAATTTACATAAAATGCAAAGATCAGCCATGGCTGGCAGGAACAACCGACGAGAGCAAGAGAAATGCAAATCTCGACGATTACGTTTACACTTTGCGCGTAACAGAAACTCCATTGAAAGTTAATTCCATTTCAATTGGAATAGGAAGTTCAAGCATAGTTTTATTAAACGCGTCGCAGGAAATCAGAGGCGGAGGAGAAAATTTCAAAGTTAATTTATTAGCGCAAACTTCCGGCGGAAATCAGCAAGGAAAGGCGCAGTGCAGATATGATTTCTTGACGGCGCCTCTTGCATACTCCGGGGATTTCTTCTTCCAAACTTTCTCAACAGGCCACAAACAATCCGGATTAAATCTTTTGAGCGGAAATTATGGCATCAATGTAACATGCAAAGACGATGTTGGAAATACTGCTGAAAAATCAGCAACGTTTAATTTAGTTGTTGATTCCTCGCCTCCAGTTGTTGTGAGAGCATTCAGAGATGGCGGAAGCTTGAAATTAATTACTGATGAAAATGCAAAATGCGCTTACAGCACAGGGCAAAATTATTGCAGCAGCGGAACAGTTGAAAATGGAACGCAAATAACTTTGGCATTTGCAAAACAGCATTCAACAGTGTGGACTGGAGGACAAACATATTACATAAAATGCAAAGATGTTTACAATAATGAAAATGCCGGATGCGCAACAACAGTTATTCCTAATTTGGAAATTACCTAAACTTTCCTTTTTACATTAAGTTTTTAAATAATATTGACGTCAAAAAAATTATGAAAAGAAGTGGTGGAATTTTTAATAACAATCGCGGACAGCTGACTCTTTTTATAATCGTTGCAGTTGTTGTTGTCGCTCTTGTTGCAATGGTATATTTATTTTTTCCGCAAGTTCTTGTGAGTTTTGGAGTCGGCACGACAAATCCAAATATATTTATTCAAAATTGCATGGAACAGCAATTGAAAGATGTTGTTGAAAATGTTTCTCTCCAGGGCGGTTCGTTAAATCCGGGGAATTTCATTCTTTATCAAAATCAGAAAATAGAATATTTGTGCTACAATGCGAATTATTATTTGCCTTGCATAATGCAGCAGCCTTTGTTAAAACAACATATCGAAAGTGAAATAAAAAGAGGAATAAAAAATCAGGAAGATTCATGTTTTAATTCGCTGAAAGACACTTTTGAAAAGCAAGGATACGCAGTAAATCTTGCGCGAAAGGAAACAAATGTTGAGTTGTTGCCGTCGAGAGTTGCCGTGACGTTTGTAAATGATTTAACATTGACGAAACAAGGTTCTGAGAGATTTGAAAAAATTAATGTTGTCTTGAACAATAATCTTTATGAATTAACAAGCATTGCGGACAGCATCTTGAATTGGGAGGCGCGTTATGGAGACACGGAGACGACCGTTTTCATGAGCTATTACAAAGACTTGAAAGTTGAGAAGAAACTGCAGAGTGATGGAAGCACAATTTACATTTTAACAAACAGAAATTCAGGAAGTAAATTCCAATTTGCATCGAGAAGCGTTGCATGGCCTCCAGGGGTTTCGATTTAAAAGCGAGGGGACACCCCTACGCATTGCCCCCGAAGAAAAAACACAAAATGGAAAATAAAAAAAAGCTGGTGATTTTTGCATTCTTATTGTTTGCAACCCTAATATTTTTTAATCTAAATAATATTTCTGCCGTCGGACAACCATCATTTTGCTGTGAAAAAACAACTCAGGGCGCGTGGTGCCAAAATGTTGATGACATAACAAAGTGCGACACATCAAGCGGTTTAAGGTCGGTTCCAACTTCTTGCGATGCAACTTCATATTGCAGATTAGGAACTTGCGTAAACACTCAAGAAGGTGTTTGCATGGAAAATACTCCTCAAAGAGTTTGCGAACAACCACAGGGCGGAGTTGCATCAGGATTATGGTTTGATTCGAAACCCAGCGAAATTCCGCAATGTCAATTGGGCTGTTGTCTTATCGGCGAGCAAGCCGCTTTCACGACGCAAACAAGATGCGAGCAATTATCTTCTTTATATGGATTGAACACAAATTATAGAACAGACATAAAAAATGAAGCTCAATGCATCGCCTCTGCATTTCCGGCTGTGAAGGGAGCTTGTGTATTTGAAGACAACTTTCAAAGAAAATGCGAGTTCATAACAAAAAAAGAATGCCAGACTCTTGAAACAAAAAAAACAAACGTGAAATTCAGCCAAGATTTTTTATGCTCTGCCGAAGTGTTGGGAACTGTTTGCGGACCTAGCCAAAAAACAACAACTGTCAGTGGAAGAGATGAAGTTTTCTTTTTAGACACTTGCGGAAATGTTGCGAATATTTATGACGCGAGCAGACAGAATGACAGAACTTATTGGGATAAAATTATTCCAAAGGCGCAGAGCTGTGGATTTGGCAATTCAAATGCCGGAAGTTCAACATGTGGAAATTGCGATTATTTATCAGGAAGCACGGGAGCAATTTACGACAGATTCAGAGATGGCTCGAGTTCAAGTCCAAATTTTGGAAATTACATATGCAGAAGTCTTGATTGTAAATTTATACAGGATTTGAATGGCGACGGAAATACTAATGGGCCTGGAGAAAGCGGAACATTCAAGCATGGTGAAAGTTGGTGCGCAAATTCTGCGGGAACAGGGCAAATTATTTCTAAAAATGGACAACTTGTGGGAGTTCCAGATTCTACAAAGGATAACCTTCCAGGAAGCAGATATTTCAGACTGGTTTGCTACAATGGAGATGTTACCGTCGAGCCTTGCGCTGATTTCAGACAAGAAACCTGCATTCAATCAACAACCAAGACAAGCCAGGGAGATTTTAGAACGGCTGCATGCAGAGCGAATGAATGGGTGGACTGTGTTGCACAAGGCACACAAAAAGACTGTGAAAATCCAGACAAGAGAGATTGCAAATGGACTGATACTGGAGCCAAAGATGACAAAGGAGGACCGATATCCTCATGCCTTCCAAAATTTGCTCCTGGATTTGATTTCTTTGGAGACGTGGGAAATGCACAGCAATTATGCGCCCAAGCGAGCGCGACATGCCAGGTTAAATTTGTAAGAGGAGTTAGCGGAAAATTAGCAGGTGCAGCAAATGCGATTGGAGGAGCGTCTGATGTGTGGACATGCTCTGAAAACTGCGGTTGCGTGGGACTAAAAAAAGGCGATAAATATAGTTTGAGTCAAATACAAACAAACATACAAGGAAAAAATAATATGTGCATTTCATTGGGAGATTGCGGTGTAAAAAATAATTATATAGGGAAAAACGGATATTATGGATTAGGTGATTTAACTAAGGTTTCGGAAATTAATGGAGGTTCTGGCATTCTTAATAAAATTCCAGGTCTTGCATAATGAAAAATAAATTCTTTGGAAATAAACATATGGCATTGAGCCAGATTTTTTTAATGGTAATCAGCGTCGTCGCATTTGCTTATATCATCGGAAGCGAGACGGGAATAGTGAGTGCAGCAGTTTATATTCCTAGTGATATTTCTCCAAGATCTGTTCTTTATGGATTACAATCACAACAAGCTGCAGAAAACTCCCCATCAGTAACGGGCACTCCAGCTTCATCGGCAGCTGTTACGGGAGGAGCACCTGCTGCTGGAAGTTCAATCGCGTTTAGCGCCACAGGACAACAATTATTTCCAGGTCATGCAATATGTCCGTCTTGTAATTATAAATTAGGTGAAGATGGAATATGGCATAAGTATAGTAGTAGTGGAACAGAGATTCCTATTGACCCAAATAGCATGCAAACAACTCAGCTAAATAAAGCTTACTGTGAAACAAATCCTAGTTACTGTGAAACTTATATCTCATCTCAACCAACAATAGTTTCACCTAATGGTGCTACAGAAATAAATGATGTTGTTCCAGGTACTGATTTAAGTAGTAATAGATTTCTTGAAAAACCTATAAAGCAACAAGTAGCACCTATTATCCCCAGTCCAACAACACTTGTCAGTTTAAATGGGAAAGAAGGATTTCTTAAACTAAACGATGATAAGTTAACTTACAAACTTGTAGATGAAAATGGAAAAACAATTCCAGGGCAAGAATCAATAAGTGCAAAAGATGCTGCGGGTGCCACACCAACACTCAACACTGCAACTTTTGGAAGTGCAATCTTGCAAAATCTTCTTTATGCGGTTGCAATTTCTGGCGGGATACAACTTTTTGGCGGAGTGCTAGGACTTGATAAGACAGTCACACAACCACTATCCAACGCAGCAGGAGTTGGATATTTTGTCGGAAGCAGTTTGAATGCAGTTTCAGCAAACGGAGGAACACAATTTTTTGCAAATACTGCGGGTGGAGCAAGATACGGAACATGGATTGGAGTTGGCGTTGGGGCGTATCTTTTCTTAAGAGATTATAGAGAAAGCGGAACAGTAGAAGCAAGCTTTACATGCAGTCCATGGCAAGCACCGACGGGAGGACAAAGTTGTGAAACATGCAACAAGGGAATTTTGCCTTGCAGTGAATATCAATGTAAATCTCTTGGACAACCATGTGAACTTGTAAACAAGGGAACAACCGACGAGAAATGCGTATGGGTAAATAAAAATGATGTGACTCCTCCAATAATAAAAGCGTTGGACAGCGCGTTGTTAAATATAAATTACAAATACAATCCAGACAATGCAATACTTCCTCCAGACAGAGGAGTAACGATTGATTATTCTTTATCTCCGGAAAAATGCGTCCCAGCATTTACTCCATTGAGATTAGGAGTTGCATTAAACGAGCCTGCAAAATGCAAGGTTGATGTTTTAAGAAAAAATAAATTTGAAGAAATGACTACATTCATGGACAATGGTTTGCTAGAATATAATCACACTTTCTCATTGAGTTTGCCAAGTCCAAACATCACAACAAAGGATGGAATTGGAATTGAAAATGGCGGAGATTATAACTTGTTTGTAAGATGCGAGGATGCAAACAAGAATGCAAACATCGGAACATTTGTTTTCAAGTACTGCGTCGACAAGGGACCGGACACGACACCGCCATTAATAGTTGCGACAAGCGTTCCAAACAATATGCCTATTTCATTCAATCAAAGCCAATTAAACTTGCAGGTTTATGTCAATGAGCCGGCAGAATGCAAATGGAGCCATAACAACAGAGATTACTCGTCAATGGAGAATAGCATGACTTGTGAAACTGGAGTTGGAAATGCAAATGCGCAGGGACTTTACACATGCGCGGCAACTTTGACTGGAATGAAAGACCGAGTTGAGAATAAATTTTATTTCAGATGCAAGGACAAACCATTCGCTGCCGATAATGACAGGAATGTAAATGCAGAATCTTATGAATATGCTGTAATCGGAACGCAACCATTAGTAATTAATTCCGCTATTCCAAACGGCACGACGATAAAAGATGCAACAGCTGCTGTCAAGGTTACATTTGGGGTAAAAACATCTGCAGGATTCAGCGACGGAAAAGCAAATTGTTTCTACAGCAATACAGGACAAGACAGCGATTACGTGCAGTTCTTTGATACCGGCAAAAATTCGCACAAACAGGATTTATTCCTTCCAGCAGGAAATTACACTTATTTCATAAGATGCATCGACTTGGGTGGAAATAAAGACGATAAACAAATTAGTTTCGGTGTTGAATCAGACCATAGTCCTCCAGCAGTTGTAAGAGCCTACCATGAAGAAACATTTTTGAAATTAATAACAAATGAAGAAGCAAAATGCGTTTATGATATTGTTGATTGCAATTACCAAATCAGCGACGGTACACCATTAACAGATGTTGACGGAAAAAACCACTTTACAAGCTGGGATATAAAATCAAACTTGTATGTAAAATGCCAAGACAAGTATGGAAACCAGCCGTTGCCTAATGAGTGCAGCATAGTTGTAAAAAACACGGCTATCTAATAAAAGATTTAAAAGTTATTCTTTATTATTATATCAATGGAAAAAAAAGGTGACTTTAGTATTTCTTTTGGCATGATTTTTTCAATTATTTTGATAATAATTTTTATAATTTTTTCTTTTTGGGCAATTCAAAAATTTTTAGGAATCCAAAATAGCGCGCAGATTGGAAAACTCAGCGGGGACTTGCAGGCAGATGTTGATAAAATATGGAAAGGTTCTGAAGGTTCACAGCAGCAAGAATATTTTATTCCATCTAAAGTGAAGTACGTTTGTTTTGCAGATTATATTTCCAATGCCCGTGGGAAAAATTTCAATTTTTTTAAAGATTTGAATGCAGCATTTAACGGCGAGGAAAATTTATTTTTCTATCCTATAGGTTCTGCAAATGGTTTTGATTCTGCAAACGTAAAACACATAGATTTGGGAAACACAACCGCCGAGGATAATCCTTTGTGTTTTGAAAATATCAAAGGCAAAGTAAGACTGACGATGAAGAAGAATTTTGGGGAGGCTTTAGTCAGGATAGTCAGATAAAATGAAAGATAAATCTTTCAAGCATACAAATAGGAGATTTGCATAATGAGCAAGAAAGGCGCTGTAGAGATGCCGTTTGCCTGGCTTTTTGCATTAATTGTCGGGGCGTTCATATTATTTCTCGCAATTTTTGCCGTCGTGAAAATAATGCAAAACGAAAATGTTGCGATTGATGCTTCAACAGCAAAAGAAATTGGAGTTTTGCTTAATCCACTTGAAACTGGATTTGAAGCGGCAAAAACAACTTCTTTAATTCTTCCAAGAGAAACAAGAATTTACAACAGATGCGCTAAAGACGAAACTTTTGGAAGGCAAACAATAAGACTTTCTCAAAAAAGTTTTAACAAATGGAGCGACACGGATGTGAATGTAGGATTTTCAAATAAATATCTTTTCTCAGAAAATTATACTGAGGGAAAGAAATTTTTTATTTTTTCAAAACCGTTTGAATTTCCCTTCAAAATTGCAGACGTTATTTATATCACTTCAGCAAATGACAAATATTGTTTTGAAAATTCCCCCACAGATATTTCTGATGAATTGTCTAATTTAAATCAAGAAAATATTTTCGTGAAAGACTGTCCAAACAACAGCATAAGAGTATGCTTTTCCGGAAATTGTGATATAAAAGTTAATTTGGCTTCAAAATATGTTGACAAAGGCAACAGCAGGATGTATTTCAACGATAACACTTTGATGTATGCCGCAATTTTTTCAGATTCAGATACTTATGAATGTCAATTGAAAAGGCTTATGCAAAGAGGCGAGGAGTTGACGTCGCTGTATATAGAAAAATCAAATATTATTGCCGCTAAAGGTTGTTCATCAAATCTTGGAAATGATTTGTCTACCTTAAGCAGTCGATTTAATGAAATTGACAGTTCAGTTAATTTGAATAGCGCAGTTGTAAGTACTGTTCAAAATATTCAAAGTGAAAATAGCGCGTCTAATTGCAAATTATGGTGATAAAATGAAAAATAAAAAAAACGGACAATTGAAAATACAGCAAATGTCATTTATGTTAATCGCTGTTACATTATTTTTCGCTCTTGTTGGAATGTTTTTTTTAACTTTGCAAGTTTCAAAAATAAAAGAGTCTGCAAAAACATTAGAGGAGAAAAATGCCTTGCTTCTAGTCACAAAATTAGCTAACTCTCCTGAATTTTCGTGCGGCGCGGCATTTGGCTCTGAAAAAACAAATTGCGTCGATTCAGACAAGATAATGGCTCTGAAAGGTGATATAAAAAAATATGGAAATTTTTGGGGTGTTTCAAATATACAAATAAGAAAACTTTATCCACTAAGCAATAATACTAAAGAATGTGATTTAAGCAATTATCCTGATTGCAATCTAATAAAAATTCAAGACAAAGAAATAACTTCTGAATATTCCAATTTTATATCTCTATGCAGGAAAGAATCATCTAATGGGGAAGTTTATGATAAATGCGAAGTTGCACAATTAACGGTGAGTTACGGCAAATGAGGGGCACCAAGGTTCCCCTTACAATAACCCCTCCTTTTCAAAGCAAGGTTCCCCTTGCGATTGACATACGCATCGTCCCAAAAGAGAACCTCAAAACTAACCCATATTAAAAATAAAATGATAAAAAAAATAAATAGGAAAGCACAAGAACAAAAATCAAAGATTTTAGCAGCTATGCCAAAAAAGGCACAGGAAGAAATGGTTGGATTTGGGCTGATAATTATAATTGTGGCGATAATAATGCTTGTTTTTCTCGGATTTGCGCTAAGAAGTCCGCAAAAGGCGGTTGTTGAAAGCTATGAAGTTGAAAGTTTTATTCAATCTTTTTTGCAGTACACGACAGTATGTGAAAATAATGTGGAAAAACTTTCTGTGCAGAAATTAATATTCTCGTGTAATAATAAAGAAAAATGCACAAATGGAGGAAATAGTTGTGATGTTCTGAAATCAGATTTGAGTCAAATTTTAAGTGAAAGCTGGAAAATAGGAGTGGACAGGCCAGTTAAAGGTTATGAGTTAAGCATTAAGACGGATCAAAATCAGACTATAATGGAGTTAAAAAATGGTGTTACGACAGCAAATTCAAAGGGAGCCGTTCAAGAATTTTTCAGAAGCAATACTTTGATTAACATAATATTCAAGGCTTATTATTAGGCACTACACTCTTATATTTATTACTATCGTATCTACTATAAGTTCAGGCCTATGTCTTACTCTATTTTTAGTTTTTTCTTCAATAAGTTCAATAAAACCAAACCTCTCAAGAAGTTTAATATCTACTTGTACAGACTTAAAATTCCTGCCCAATATCTTAGCAAGCTTGTAAATTGAGCCTGGTTTCTGGTTCTTAATTACATCTAAAATCCTGGCTTTTTCATTGCTTAATATTTGTCTTAGGGCAGATAATCCAGTAAAATCGTATTCTTCCTTTACTCCTAAATGTCTTAATATAGAGAAAACACCATGGGATTCATGTATTGAAATTTCCCTTATTTTAGTTTTTTGAGCCATTTTATGTTTAAATATGTATATATGGTATTTTGTATAATATATATTAGACATATAGTTTATAAATATATGTCTTTTTTAGCCATATATTATTTTAGGGAATAATAAATAATACACTATAAAAGCCAAAAATTGAACTTAGTTCTATTAATCAGATAATGACAACATAACGTTTATAAATAAATCTATGAAAAAAGTAGATATTTGATTATTTTAGTCTGTACTTGGAGAAAGCTTTTTAAAGAAAAATCGGTTTTCGATTATACTCCCGAATAAGGAGTTCTAATAGGGTGTTTAGATTCATGCTCATATTCAACATGGGCGGCTTACCCTATAGCTGTCAGTTGAAGTGGGAGGTTGTCGTAGACAACATAGTATATATGCCTGAAAGGAGGTTAAAATAAAAAAGAAAATGATAAATTTCAAAAAAATATCAGCAATAGCCGGCACGGCATTGATGGTTGGTATGACTATGGGCGTTGCCGCAGCGGCAAACTATCCGGCACCATTTGTGTCTGGAGGAGTTAGCGATGTAGCAATAGTCTATGGTACTGGTTCTGGTGTTTCAATTCTTGACGCTGTAGAAGGTGGAAGCATACAAAGTAACTTGCAGTCTTTTATGAGCGGAGGAACAACTGGAACATCAGTAGGAACTGTCAGCGGAGAAGCAGCTGCATTATTCACAGGCGGTACAAAATTGTACTTAAACGATGCTTTGAATAATGTGAAAACTGTGATGACCAAAGCTGATTTGCCAACTGCCTTGCAGGATGAATCGTTTTCTGGAAATGTTGATGCAACAACAACGCAAACAATACAAATTGGACCAAGTCCAAGACTTGTTTACAAGCAGCAACCAACCAGCAACGATGACCCCCAGTATGGTTTAAATGTAAGTACTACAAGTACTGCACCGATGTTTAATATGACAGCCACGTTCAGCAAGGCTGTAGCCTTTAGTGATACAAGCTCTAAGGGACAAAATATAAGGTTGTTTGGTATGCCTTTTACTGTAAGTTCTTCTACTGACAACAGTTCATTAGTGCTTTTAAAAAGCGCGCAAAAAGTGGACTTAAGATTGGATGTGTCAAGTGCCTCGGCAACGAGCACAAACTCAAAAATCGATGTAGTCATAAGTGGAAAAACATATACTGTTGAATTAGTTTCGGGAACGAGCACTGATTCAACTATAAAGGTTACTGACAGCACAGGAAAGAGTGAAACTCAAACTGTTACCAAAGCTACTTCAAAGAAGATTAATGGAATAACAGTTGCAGTCACGTCTTCAACCAGCGCAGGAAATGTTGTAACTTCAACACTTGTAGCAGGTTCTGATAAAGTAACCCTTACAGATGGAAGTAATGTTTTATTGGGAGAATCACAAACAGTTCTTGATGGCACTCAAGTTAGTTTTAACGGTGCAACACCGGCAAATATAACTAAATTGACTATTGGCATCAGAGCTATAGATTCAGACCATGACGCAATTCTTCCTGGAAGTTCTTATGTTGACAATGCATTTGGGGCAATAAAGATTAATTTTGCAGGATTAAATGTGCCTATAGGTTCTCCATTAAGAGAAAATATAAGCATAGATACTTCTGGAACTGATAAAGTACAGGTAACCTTTACTGAAAATCGTGGAAAAGTAATTAGCACAGTTTTCGCCAAAAACTCAACAGTTTCTGCAACAGGATTCTTTTTAGGACGTAATGATGATGGAAACAATATCAGCGTTCGTGAGAATAGACCTTTGCATACAAACGATTATTTAGTTGTTGGTAATGAACTAAATGGTTATTTGTTAAAGCTTCAAAGCACTGCAAACTCAAGTACTTCTGGAACTACTAGTGATAAGGCAACTTTCCAAGATGTAGCTACAGGAGACACATTAGACACTGTTTGGACTGCAGAAGGAACTGGTACACTTAATGTTGCTGGAAGGTCATACACTGTAACTATGAGAGGAAATTCTGATAACGCCTCAGCTGATAGATTTGTATGGCTTGATTATCCTGACAGTAGCACAGCCAATCAAGAAGTATTATTCCCTTCAATACAAACGCAAAGGGGTGCAAAGCTTATGTTTTACCACCCAACTAGCATAAATTTGACTGATCCAAGCACAATAGATCAAGCAGGTGGTGGAACGTATAACGCAGGAGTAGGTAATACTAACCTTACAGGTTTGTTAGTACCAAATGGAAATGGTTTTTCAACCATAACCATAACTCAGCCAGTAGCTGGAGGTTTCCAAGCTTATACAAACACAACCATCCTTGTTAATGGAGTAGCAATTGCATTGAATGGAACAGGAGTTTCAGCGACTGTGACTGTTGGAGAGCTTAATTACAATATAACTTCAAGTTCTGCTGGAAATGACACAATAAGTGTCTATCTAGTAAAACCAGGAGCTGGAGGTAATATGTTCAATCCAGGACTGATTCTTCTTGATGAGAAAGACCAAAACAACAACTATCATGCAAATGTAGTTGTTCTTGAGAACAACACAAATGTTGGTGTAAGCACGATAATTGACACTTGGTCAAATACTACAACAGTCGGAACAACTTGGAAAAGCAATAACAAGCTTTCAAGTAAAGCTGATTTGTGGGGAGTGGTTACATCTGTTGACATAACAACTGCAGATCAATACTCTGCAAAAATTAGTTACCCTGATGAGGAAGTAAATGCACAATTATATATTGGCGCTGCAAGTTCATCTGTAACTGGAGGAGTAACATCCGTAGGAGGATCAACACAGCTTGGTGACGTCCTTATAAAAGACTCTGAAGTGTCATCCGTAAGTGCTACAAAAAACTTAGTAGTTGTTGGTGGAAGCTGTATAAATGCAGTTGCCTCAACGCTATTGGGAGGAGCCAAATGTGGCTCGGACTTTACTAGCAAGACGGGTGTAGGTTCTGGACAATTCTTGATTCAGAGCTTCGGAGACGCTTTTTCAGTAGGTAACATCGCATTGTTAGTCGCTGGTTATGATGTGTCAGACACTGTTAATGCTGCCAGATATTTGAGAACGCAAGCTGTTAAAACAGATGCAAGTACCAAGTATATAGGAACAACATCAACAAGTGCTACGCTATCAACCGCAACAACAACGGGTAACGTAACGAAGTAAGCTTAAAAATTTTAATTCTTTTTTTCTTTTTTTCTTTTTTACAACCTAGCTTGGGCTTTTTTTTTAATAAAGTTTAAATATTATAATCAACAGATTAAGAAATGAAAAAATTAAACCTCGGCGCTGGCAGGGACATAAAAAAAGATTATATCAATTTAGATTTTGGAAATTTGAATGGCATTGATGTTCAGCATGACTTAAGAAAATTCCCATATCCATTCAAGAAAGATTATTTTGACGAGATATTATCTAATGGCGTTGTTGAACTCATTGATGCAGATTTTATCAAAATTATGGAAGAATTGCATAGGATTTGCAAGAATGGAGCAGTAATAAAAATCAGAAGTCCCTGTTTTCCCTCAATGTGTTCTGCACAAGACCCATTAACTAAAAAATTCATGACATTTAATTCCTTTGAATATTTCAACGATGACTGGCATTATTCAAATGCAAGATTCAAAACAGTAAAAAGAAAATATATTTATTCGCTAAATATTAAATTAAAATGGCTGAGTTTTCTACCAAATATTTTTCCGGTGTTTTATACAAGATTTTTATTTAATATTTTTCCTTCCAATAATATTTATTATGAATTAGAGGTTTTAAAATGAGAAAAATAAATTTTTCACGTTTTCCTCATGGGGGTTCGAAAATAATGTTTTCAAATAAAATTAATCTTTTGAAACCATGAGAAAAATAATTTCAGAACATGACGAGAATAAAAAAAAGAAAAGAAATCAAATCATACTTGGAATTTTCTTGGTTTTAACGATGTTCATAAGCGTGATTGGATATTCCTTTCAAACAAATGTACGACAGAATACAAACCAAGGAAATCAAACTAAAACACAGAGTATAAATTACAATGGATTTAATTTTGTCGGACAGAATGGATTTTGGCTTTTGAGCAAAGACAGCGGAAGTTTTATTTTCAGATATAATCCTCAACAAATTATTGGAACAAACGTCAGCATAAATCCGCAAATCACTTATGACAATAAAATTTTATATATTAATTCCGCAGATTTCTCTGCAGAATCTGAAATCCGGGCAAATCTTGCACAATTCGCGGGAGGAATAGAAAACGCATGCTTAGGGAAATGCAATGAAACCCAAATAAAAACCTGCAATGACAATTTTATAATAATCAAAGAGGCAAATGAAAGCAAAATTTCAACAGACAAAAACTGTGTTTTCATCGAAGGCAATGCAGAAGATTTAGTTAAATTAACCGATGAATTTTTGTTCAAGTTTTTAGGAATAAATTGATATAGAATACATTAGATAAAAGATTAAAAAGGATGAAAGATAAAAAATAAAATGGCAACCGAGAGGAAAAGTAAAAAGAAAGGTGTTTCATCAAAAAAGAAAGAGAAGGTAGTTGAATATTTTGATGTTGTCAAAGACGGAACAGAGAAAACGGTAAAGGCAGTTGGAGAGGAAATTATAAATGAAGTCGTTCCAAAAAAACAATCTTCTGATGAGAATAAAACATTAAGAAATATTCTTATCTTTCTTGGAATTATAGTGATTTTCTTTTTTGCAGTTTATTTTTTAAAAAGTGATTCAACAAACTTCCAGTACAGGGGAATAAATTTTGAAATTGTGAAAGATAACGGAGGCGTTGCTCCATACAAGACAAGCCTACCTGTGAATTATCAGGGGAAAATAATTCCTTACAATTTCTTTTTAAGAAATGATCCGAGAAAATTAGATAATATTTCTTTCAGTGGAGAAATTATTTTTAAGAAACTAATGGTTTTGAATGCAACTGATGATTTGAACTGCAAGGGCGACGGAATAATAAGCATGGCGAATGTCGCAAATTTATATAGAATACTTGGAACGAAAGTAATCAAAGACGAAAATGCGACATGTGATTCAAACGGCTCTTATACTTTCCTTAATGCAGCTGTAGGAAATGAAAACAAAGTAGAACAATTCGGCCCATCCTGTTATGAATTGACTGTAAAGAATTGTGATGTATTACGGGTAACTGAAAAATTCATGATTGAAAGTCTTGCAAAAGTAAAAAAACTTTCCAAATGAAGACAACCAAGTTTTTCTCTCACACACTTTCCTTTAATTTGACTTCTTTTTTCTTTTAATAAGTTCAATAATTATCGGAGTTAGAGATATAAAAATTATCAGGAGAGTCACATAGTTCAAATTATTTTTTACAATTGGTATTCCTCCAAATAAATATCCTGCAAATAGGAAGAGAGTTGTCCATATTAATCCGCCGACAATGTTGTAAACAAAAAATCTTGAGTAATTCATTTTTCCAACTCCTGCAACAAATGGCGCTATGGTTCTCATGATTGGAATGAATCTGGCTAGGATAATTGTCTTGCCGCCGTATTTATGATAAAAATTCTCAGTTTTTTGCAGATGCTCTTTTCTTACAAAACGATTTCCATAAACTATTTTTTTGCCGAAATAATTTCCAACCCAATAATTTAAACTATCGCCAAGAATTGCCGCCAGTAAAATAATTATAAAAAGAGGAAAAATATTCATGAATCCTGCGGCGGCAAATGCTCCGGCAATAAAAAGCAGGGAATCTCCCGGGAGAAATGGCGCAACAACAAGTCCTGTTTCGCAAAATATTATGACGAAAATAATTAGATAAGAAAGCGTTCCATAATTGCTGATGATTATTCCTAAATATTTGTCGATATGTAAAAAAAAATCAATTAATATAATTGCAAAAAACATTTTTATTTCTTTAGAAATGAATGTTTATAGAGTAATTTCACATCGGAATAAAACGGTATTTCTTTTATCTTGAAAATTTTCACTTCTGAAAACCATATCGCAATTATAAAAATTGTGCTCATGAAATACCAAATAAATTGATGAGCAGTAACAAATAAAAGAAAGTTTTGAAGCAATATTGCGCTTAGTATTACAATTCTTAAAATATTTATCACAAGCAGGGAGGCAAATGCAAAAAGAATCATCGTTATTCTTTTTTTTATTTTTATCCCGGGAGTTGACAGGTTTAGTATTAACAAAAGATAATATGCAGAACCAGCAATGCAGGCTCTGATAAGTTCTATTGGAATCTTGTTATTTATTATAACTACATTATTGATTAAAATAGTATTGAAAAAAAATCCAAGAATTAAAAAAACCGGATATATTGTCAGAATAGTAAAAATAAAATAGAAAATCCACAAACTATTCAAGGATGCCAAAAGAAGAATAAAATACCTGACAAAAATTTCCGTAAAATTCTTATGAACTTTTTTCATAAACTGTAATATAAAAATATATTTAAATAGTTTGATATTGGGAAATAGATGAGAAACAAAAGAGAGATTATTCTTTTAGCGGTTGTTTTTATTTCAATATTAGTCAGTCTTTACTTTGATGGAAATATCGTTAGAATAACCTCTTTAATTAGGACTAATTTCCTAAATAGTTTTTTTCTTGGAATCACTTTTCTAAGTTCTGAAATAATCATTTTCTTTCTCCTTACAAGCATGTTTTTGTGGAGTGAAAATAAAAGACGTTGGATTTTACCGTTATGGCTGACTCTTTTTCTCTCGGCTGTAGTTGGTTTTTTATTAAAATTCATGGTTCAAAGACCAAGACCATTTCAGTTGGGAATAGTTTCTACTCTGCCTGCTTTAATGGAAAAAAGTTTCACGACTTGGAATTTTTCGTTTCCGTCATTCCAATCTATGCTGGTTTTTTGCGCAATGCCAATTTTAATTAAGGAGTTTCCAAAATTAAAATATTTCTGGATAACATTTGCGGTGCTTGTCGCTTTCTCAAGAGTTTATTTTGGATTGCATTTCATGAGTGACGTTATTGCCGGCGGATTGATTGGATATCTAATAGGAATAATTGTTATAAAATACGAGAAGGAAAGCAGAATTGGCGAAAATATTTACAGAAGAATCTTTGGATGATTGCTCAATAAACTAATCGCTCGCCTTTGGCTCGCTTATTTGTCGCTACGAACTGGACTTTGTCAAAGTTCTTCGCTAAAAACAAGATTGTTAACTCTAAAATTTACCGTCGGTTAATCATAAGATATAAAACTGCATTTTTCGCATTAACATTTGGTTCTGTAGGGCGGGTGGGCGGGATAATATAACAAGGCAAGACTGAATTAAAAAGTTAGAAGATTAAAAAAATTTATTTTCTGAAGAATCTTATTGCAATTATAATTATTGCGAAAACCAAGATTACGTTCAATGCTCCAACTATCCATAATGAGCTTGTTCCGCCAATTGCATTTCCTGTTATTGCGCTAAGGAATCCTGCTCTGCTTACAAGAACTGAAACTGGCTGCGTCATAACAACTTGGTTTCCTGAAAGAACTTTTACATCAAATGTTTGTTCTCCCATTGAGCCTTGTTTAGCTTGAAGCGTGATTGTAACTTCCTTTGATTGTCCTGCATCCAAAGAAAATGTCGGCACATCAACAGAGGCTGAAGATGCCCATGCTGAATATCCTTCCGGAGACACAATATATTGAGCTGACTTTGTTCCGCTGTTTGTTATTACTGATTTAATAACCAATGGCTTTCCTTCAACAGCATCGGATTGAAGACCTGCTGTAATGGTTGCCTTTCCAACTGTGAAGCAGTTTCCTTTAATATCAACTACCGTCTTGAAGATAGCTTTTTTGCTGTTGAAATTTGCTTTAAAAACATTATCATGTCTATCATAAATTGTAAATTGAACTGGATATGTTCTTTCGTCTATTCCTTGAGGCGGAACAAAAGGAAAATTCAATTTTGAGCTGCTCATCGAAGATATGCTTCCCATGTCAACTCTCTTGCTTACGAGTCCAAGAAGAGGGCTGTCTGCCAAGATGTAAACCTTATCCTCATCTGAATCGCCGATGTTCCAAACATCTGCGCTTATTGTTGCTTCTTTTCCGCATTGCGCATAATTTGGATTCTCAATTGTTTGGATATTGTCCAGCACCACAAAATCGCTTTCTATTACAGAATCTACTTTTGTTGAGGAGTCAATTTTGCAAACATTTGTCAATGGACTAGTTGTCTGATCCTCGCCCTTTGCCCAAGCATAGAATACAAAGTTTCTGCCGTCCTTTAATTTGTTTACATTGTCTATTTTGAAATTTAATAAATTTACGTTTTGGTTATCTCCGGATTTTAAGCTGAATGTGCTTTCCTTGCCGCTTACAACCCATTTCTGTGTTGATTTGCTCCATAATCCCCAGTTTACCTCTATGTTTCTTATTCTTTCATTTCCATTATTTTCAACATTAACTCTTGCCTTTATTGTGTCTAATGGAAACCAATTGCTCTCATCGCCGAATCCAGAATCAACTGAAACGCTGTCGACTGAAACTGAAATGTGATTATTGTTTGTTCCTGCTTGTGTCCCAGTCAGTGTACAGTCGGCAACTTTCTGAGGAACGAAATCGCCCGAAATCACTAAGTTTTTTATACTAAATGTATTAAGAGCATTCAATGAATTATATCCAAATATTCTCAAATATAAAGTTTCACCAGAGTTTACAGCAATTGGTAAACTAAGAGTTACAGAATTAGATGCACTTATATTTGTTGAGGATACTCCCGTAGAAATATTTATTGGAGAACTAAAGTTAGCATCCTTTGATACTTGAACATTAAAGTTCATATTTGGAATAAAATTTGTCAAATGGTCAAAACTTATGGCACTTATTTGGAGATTTGAGCCGGAATTTGCGGTTAGAGAGACTTGAACATAATTATTTGGAGATATTGCACCGGTTGGCCAACCGCTTACCGAAACACCATTTGTTCCAAAAGTGCCAAGAGTTACTAAATTGGAGCTCAAAGTGCTTGCAGTAATCTGTGAATCCGCAACAGCGTTTCCATTTGAAGTCAAAGCCCAACTTGAAAGTGTAACCGCGCTTACAGCACCGACGATTAAAGTCAATGCAAGAACACTCAATACGAACAAACCTAATATCTTGTTTTTCATTTGTAATCATTCCGCAGTTACTATGGTTTATAAGTATTTCTATTTTGAAAAATATATTTTTGAATCGTATTTTCAAAACTTTTTTAAACAAGTACTATTAATATATATGAAGAAATGAATTATGGTGCTTAAATCTCGGGAAAATAACATTGGCGCGTGGGCGTTTTTGATAGGTGTTGTGCTTGCAGTAATAATAGGGCTTTCAACAACCTTTCTTCCAATACCTGCAATTACAGCATATAGCAAGCAGATTTACGCAATATTAGTATTATTGGGGATTGTAGTTGGCTCTACAAATGTTACGGGAAAAGAATCACAGACTTTTTTAATAGCTGGAGCAGTTTTAGTTGTTGTAAGCAGATTTGGAATGGATGGAGTCACAGGAAGCTTGATAGGAATAGGGCTTGGAGATGCCGTGTCTTCGGTTTTCGCGGCATTGCTCGCGTTATTTGCGCCTGCGACAATTATAGTAGCATTGAAAACAGTTTTCTCAATTGCCAATGTTTATAACAATGGAGATTAAAATGGATACATTGCCAATATAACTTTTAAAAATTTGTCTCGCTTCGCTCGTATTGGTTTAGCTTCAAAATCGACTTCGTCAGATTTCTTCGCATTGAAATATTTTATCATGAAGAATCTTAACAAAGTTTGGTTCTGAATTGTTGATAGTGAGGCAATTTTTATTCTATTATTTATTTGAATATCTTTATTCCTAGAATTTTTTCCAATAATATTTTCTTTCCACTTTTTGATTCTTCTGAATTAGGTTTTTTTGGAGGAGCACTTGTTTTGCAATCTACTTCAAAACCTGGAAATCCTCTATACAATTCATAAGATTCAGGTAAATAATTTGTCATTTGAATATTCCTAGAATTTTATCCAATAGCGTTTTCTTATCGTCTCTTGGATTTTTTGGCTCGGGACTCGGGTAAGGACTTTTAACTTTGTAATCTATGATGCCCTCCGGGAGTTCTCTATCATAATTGTGTATTGATGATGTTGGTTTGTAATTTGTCATTTAATCTCTTGGTATTTGTCCCATCTTTTTTAAATTTTTTTAATTAACTGTCAAACTTTGTATTCTTTCCATCATCCTTGTCTATTTCGGGCTGTTTGTGAATTGTTGCAAAAGAAGGTGTTGCAATGATTATGTTTTCTCCGAAACCTGCAATTGTGCCTTCAAGAGCATCAATTGTTTTCTTGAGTTTTGAAATTGCTCTTTTCAACTCTATTGAGTCTCTTTGTCTCAAGGTTTTCATGTCAACTATTGCAATTGTGAATCCTTCTCTCAATGCATTAAGAACATTGTTAATATCATCATAGTTTCTTAAATTGAAAAGCTTAACAAGAACTTTTTTATCCTTTCTTTCCTGGCCCAAATCAATTTCCACATATTCATCGTCGGAAATATCTCTGCCGACTGAAAGCATTTTTTTGAATTTATCTAAAACCATAATTGTTTTAGAGAGAAGATATTTATAAAGATTTCGCAACTTTTTCAATTGTTTTTAGAATCCACTATCTCTTCCCTTAATTTTTCAATTTTGCTCATCAAAGACTCTTCCTGCTTCTCCATCGTCTTCATTCTGAGTTCCAAAATCCTATTCTTGTCGGAAAGTTCTGATTTTATTTTTTCCTTGTCGGTTTTTATCATCAGTTGTCCGACGATTTTGAAAATTTCGTCGCCGGAATTTTCTATTTCTTTCAGAGCGGAAGAAGTTTCAGAAAGTTCCATTTGAAAACCTTGTTTTTGAAGAAGCAAATTTTGCAGAGTTTGTTCAAGAACCTGAAATTCCTGGAATTTTTCCTGATTCATGGAATTAAACAGCCTTTACTTGTTTTACTTTTGTCCTCGGCTTATAGAATATTTTGCTTCCGCAGTGAGGGCAGACAAATCTTTTATCCAAAGCATTGCTAAGAATTTTTTTCTCGCACTTGAAGCATTTGTATGTTGCCATTATATATTATTGATAAATTTGATTTTATAAAGCTTTATTTCAGGAAGAAAACGTCCGATGCAAATTTTTTGCCGCATTTGCTGCATTTCCATATTCCTTTTGAAAGTCTTTTCACGCCTTTTTTTTCGCAGAAGATGCATGCTTGCTTCACTCTTTGTTTTTTCTCAACAATTACAAAATTCGCTCTGACTTTCGCGCCATATCTAGCTCCGAACCTTCCTGCTGACATGGATTTTTTTTGTTTTGATGGCATCGTGTTTTTGTTTTTGTGTTTTTTATTAATTAATTTTTTCGCATTTGCAAGCAAATGATCATATCGGAAAATCATGAATTTTCCTCAATGTCTCCAAACAAGTTTGAAGCCATGGGAATGCCCGGATTTGAACCGGGATCGCGAAGTCCCAAACCTCGAAGGCTACCAGGTTACCCCACATTCCCTTATAAAGACAACCTAGGTTTTCTTTATGGATTTTTCCTATAATTGTGGAGATTTTAAATTTATAAAACTATTTCTTGCCCGGTTTTTCAGCTTCCTTGGCGACAGTTCCAACTTCGGCAACTACTTTTGTAGCATCTGGAGCAGCAGCCGCAGCTTTCTCAGCTTCCTTCGCAGCCTCTTCAGCTTTCAATACTTTTTCCTGTTCTTCTTTTACTTTCAAATAAAATTTACTCAATGCTTCTCTTTTTTCTTTCGATGTTTCTGTTATCTCTTCGCTAATTTCCTTATCATATTTTCCTTCCTCAACTTCTTTCTGAATTTCACCGGGATGTTTATTCTCTATTAAAATTCCAAGACTTACAGAAGTTCCTATAACATTTCTTACTGCAGCTTTCAAAGTCCTTGATAACATATTTGGGAATTTTGTTTTAGCGACGGAAATTATTTGTTCAATTGAGGCGTTTCCAACTTTTATTTTATCATGTGCTCCAGAACCTTTTTCTATTCCTAATTCTTTTTTCAATAATTCTGAAGTCGGTGGCGAGAAAACTTTGACATCGAAATTTTTTGTCGCGGCATTAACATCTATTTCCACGGGAACTTTCATGCCTTTAAAATTTTTTGTCGCTTCATTGACTTTCTGTATAACTAAAGCAATGTTAATTCCCAAAGGTCCAAGCTTCTGGCTAAGTGCAGGACCTGGTGCCATGCTTCCCCCATCCGCCAAAATTTTTATTTGCATTTTATTCTTTATGTTTTCTCGTCGGAGAAAATATTTTAGTTTCCATCTTCGTCTTCTTGGTCTTCTCTTCTGATGACCTTTACATTGTCGAGCTTTACTGATACGGGGAATGAAACCGCCGCGCCTAAAAGACTAACAACAACTTCTTCTTTTTGCTTGTCAACTCTTAAAACTTTCGCTTTTTCACCTTTGAATGTCGTCCCTATCATTTCAACAATATCTCCTTCCTTTATTGAAACAGTTGTAACAGAAGGTTCAACCATATTTTTTATTTCCTCATAGGTTATTGTCTTTCCAATAATTCCTTTTACATACGGCAAATTAAAAACAGCTTCTTCAGCAGATTCTCTGTCTTCTGCTTCCAAAAGAACATATCCCCTTAATCCATGAGGCCTCGATACTGAAAAAACATTTAGTTTTTTTTTCTCGGATCTCTCAGCAATCATTTCTATTGCTTTCTCTTCCTTGTTTGTTATAACTTTTATGATGAAAATCATTTTTTTTATTTCCCGACCTCGCACGAGTTATTGATAAAGATTTACTCTCTACCACGAAATCGCTCAAGCTCCGCTACGTCCTAATGTGAAGAGGAGTAGTAATATTAATTAAAAAAATTAGTTTATAAAACTTTTCTTTAATTGAAAAAAGGATAATTTTCAAATTCAGTTCTTCTATTTATAGAATATTTTCTTAGGAAAGGGCCTCTGATTGACTCAGTTTGATCTCTTCCGCCCCTTGCAATGGCAGCCATCATAGAAGCCATTCCATGCATTTCATTATAATTTCCATCGGCATTTTTTCTAACTAAAATTCCTTCAATAGTATCGCTTTTTACTTTACTTTTTTCGTATTTCCAATTATTCATTTCAAATGCATAAAATGAATTTATGAAATCGGTTGCCGACAAAACAGGAATGTCTTCAACCATCTTAACAAAATTAACTGCTGGTTCAGCCCCGTAATTTTCTGCTATTAAAGAATAAATTTTTTCTAAATGTTGAGGATTCAAATCAACTGAAGTTGCGCCTCTGCCGCTGTAATATTCCGGGCTTGGACACATTCCTGCCTTATAAACAATACCTACAGCAGTTAATTTTTCTTCCAGAGTCATTTTATTTTTCTGATGTAGATATTTATAAATTTATTGTGAATAAAATACTGTAAGTTTAGGTCTCAAATTTGAAGTGGGATGATCGCTGCTATTAAAAAAACACATAGATTCATTGTCTGTTGTTACAACTGCAGTTCCATAATTTGCTTCGCCATTTACCCACGATTGAACTGAAGATGTTATATCCCATTCGTGCCAATTTGAAATACCTGAATCTGGCACAGCAAGATTAGAACTATTAATATCGTAAGACGGTTTATTATTCCAGCTTATGCTAGATTGATTCCATGAACTTAAAATCTTTTTTGTTTTTACGTTTATCGGCGATGAAAAACCCAACACACAATATCCATAAAGACCAAGTTTGGCAGAATTTATATTTGCATTCTGAGGTATTGAACCAACAGGTATTTTTATCAGTGCTTCTTCGATAACACTTCCATTAGACCAAACACTTTCAGAGACTTCCAAGGAAGTAGAGAAACCATCTCCAAAGTAGCTATCCGGATAACCTGAATATGTATTTAGCATTACATAAGCGTCGTCAACTTCATTTGGACCGGGTTGAATTGTAACTGTATTAACCGTCGGTTGTGGTGTTCCGCTCTGAGCCAGGAGCACGCTATTGTTAATTACCATCGCTGAATAATCTGCCAGATTTTTTTTGAAGACTTGCATATTAACGCCAACTTTTCCCTCGAGTCCGCCGTAGAGAGCCCATGAAGAACTATTTGCATTGAAATCAAGATGTCCGTCTGCTTCAGCATAAGGACCTGCAATGCCGTAAAATAATAAATTTAGTTTTGGACCTATGGATGCCTTGAAAGAAGATGCTTGGGGAAGAGTCGGGGGAACAAAACTAAAAATGTTTGAAAATAATTTATTTGTGCTCCACCGTCCGTTAATATAATCAACTCCAACAGTTAGAGAAGCATTCTGACCCACAGACGTTTGTATTTGTGACACGCTGCCTGCAAGATTTATGAAAACTTCAATTTGCGGTTCAATTATAATCGGAATCGGCGGAACAGTCGGAATATATCCTGCAACAAAAGGTGGAATATTATAATTGGCAATTTTTATTTTCTGATTGATATTTCCAAATGAACTAGAAGTTGAAATTGAAAGAGAAGAATTTTCGTCTATTAAATTTTTAAAAGATATATCATAAATGCCATTCTTGTCTGCTCCCAATACCAAAGAAAATCCCGAGTCAAAAGAAATTACTCCGTCAGCAATTATTTGATCATATGTCGTGTTTAAATTTCCGTCCAAATCAAAAAGAACAAAATTAGCGACGCTGGCATTAAAATTTGGAAATCCTAAATTCAAAGGAGCGATTCCTTTTGCAGCAGAAAAATTAGCGGCGGATGGATAAAGCAGTGTTGGGTTAATTATTATTCCTATGTCTTTTCCCGTGTCTCTTGCAGCATCATCAAGGCTTTCCTGAATTGTATATGCAGTTCTTCCATCTGCAGACATCGAAGATATTTTTCTAAGAAATCCGCTTGGAGCAGCAGAAGTTATTCCAGAACCAATAATATCTCCTTGATTCAAATTGCTTGCTGAGTTGGTGAAATTTATTATCCCCGTCGAGGAAGAATAATTTACAACATCTCCTTCTAATACTATATGAGTTTGCACTGTTTGACTTTGGGGATTTCCAGCACTCGGGTTTGAACCACTGTTGCCTCCTCCACCAGAACCTCCATTGCAAGAAGAAAGAAGCATTACAAGTGGAAGTGCTCCAGAAATTAATGTTTTTTTAAAATATTTTTCGCTTTTTCTGAAAATATTTTCCAGTGACATTCAAATTAGCATTATAATGACTTTAAATTTTTTTCTCTAGGCAAAAATATGAACGACGATTGCTATAAGAAAGCCGAGCAGCCCGATGATAAATATACCTAGCGCAGAAATTTTTGCAACCGTCCAGAATTCTTCTGTAGTCGGTTTTTTCAGCGTATGCCAAACTCTCTGACATTTTATGAAAAAAGATTTTGTGTTTGTTGCAAATTCCATAATTTATCTAAAGAAAATAGGTTTTTAAGATTTTATCTGTCTCTATGACGAAGTCCGCTTAGAGCGCCAAGAATTCCCAAAAGAGTTCTAGGTTTAATCGGAGTGCGAAAAGAGCCTATTTTCTCAACACGATTAATTTTTATTTTCGGATCTGAGATATCAAAAAATACAACTGGTTTTGCGCCAAAATTTTCATATTCAATCAAGAAAGGGGAATTATTATTGAATGGGTCACAGCCACAATAAATATATTTTATTTTAAGTTCCCCGTTGCCTCTATCCCTATGAACATATAGGGTCTCTCCAATTTGATATCTGTTTAATTCTTCTATGCTCATTTTATCCAAAGAACTCTATTCCGAGTTCTTCCTCAATTTCTTTATGTTTTATATCGTCCATGCTTTCTCTGTGTCCAAGAATTTGCGAGCTTTTTACACCAGTAACTATCAGAAGAACTCTTATTGATTCTTCCATCTCTTGTGAAATCTGCGCACCCCATATTATTTTAGCGTCGGGACTAAGTTTTTTTCCAACTTGCTCAATTATAACTTTACATTCGTCCAAACTCATATTGCTTCCGCCGACGATATTAATCAAAGCTCCTGTTGCCCCAGAAATATCCACATCAAGAAGAGGATTTTTTATTGCCTTGTCAACTGCCTCAAGAGCGCGATTTGCAGAGTCCGATTCGCCCATCCCAATAAGTGAAACACCACCGTCAACCATTACTGCTTTTATGTCGGCAAAATCCAAATTTACCAAACCCGTAGTTGTTACAAGTTCCGTCACGCCCTTTACAGCATTTGTTAATATTTCATCGGCAATTTTAAAAGAAGTTTGCAATGGCAAATCAGGAGCAAGCTCCAAAAGCTTGTCGTTTGGAATTACTATCAAAGTATCGACGATAGATTCCAGTTTTTCCAACCCATTCATTGCATTCTCGATTCTTTTTTTTCCTTCAATTGTGAAAGGCAATGTAACAACTCCGATTGTCAAAGCTCCTTGTTTTTTTGCGATGCTTGCAATTACGGGAGCTGCTCCCGTTCCTGTTCCTCCACCCAAACCGCATGTTATGAAAATCATATCGCTTCCCGCAAGTTTTTTTCTTATATCCATTTCAGATTCTTTTGCGGCTTCCTCTCCCACTCGAGGATTGCTTCCCGCGCCAAGTCCTTGAGTAAGTTCTTTTCCAATAAGAATTTTTGCGTCAGCATTTGTATATAATAAATCTTGTGCGTCAGTATTTACTGCAATAAGTTCGCCGCCTTTTATTCCAATTTCCCTCATTCTGTTCAAAGAATTATTTCCACCGCCACCAACACCGATAACCTTAATTTTGGCCGATTGCTTCTTTAATAATTCCTCCAATTCTCGGTCAATATTTTTTAATTCTGATGAAGACGAAGAATTTGAATACATATCATCCATCTTTGAAAGAGATAAAAACTGTTTATAAAAATTGTTGTGATTTTAAGATGCTTCTGGGGATTTGTCCTTGGAATCTTTCTTTTCCTCTTCTACAACTTCCATTTCCAAGCCGAGAATTTCCTTGAATTTATCCTTGAAAAGCTCAAGAAATTTCACGAAATCCTTCTCTGCTTTTATTGTTATTTTTTTATCATTTATTTCAAAATCAAAATCTCTTCTAAAAAGAAAATTCATGAAAGATTTTGCCTTTTCCCTTTCGTCGTCAACTTTTCTTGAGACATTTATTTTGTAAACGACTGTTTTTCCAGCAATTGGATTGTTGAAATCAGCGATAATTCTTCCGCCGGAAACAGAAAGTATTTTTGCAACTCTTCCGTCAAAGTTGAACATTGCGCCAGGCATAGGATTTACTTTTTGTTCCCTGAAAACTCGAGATGGAATTATCTGAACAAGTTTTGAATTCCTGTTTCCGAATGCATTTTCGGGAGAAAGCTCAATTTCGTATTTTCCAATTTCCTTTCCAATTAAAAAATCGTCAACTCCCTTCAGAAACATTCCTTCACCGAGAGGAAATATGACTGGCTTTGGTTCAATATTAAGATTAGATTTTTTCAAATCTTCTTTTATATTCGAATCGAAAACTTCCCCATTTTTCACTTTTGCAGTAAATTCTATTTCAATAAAATCTTTTTTATTCAAAACCATTTAAAACACTCAGCAAAAACGTTTATAAATTTAATTTTTTTGGTTAGTTTATGGTTTTAAAAATAATTAATGCAACTGAGGCGAAAGTTGGCTCAAATATCATGATTGAAGGCGTGCCATTTACAGTTAAGAATATAGACATTTCAAAGACGGGGAAGCATGGCGCGCACAAATGCAGGATAGAAGCAATAAGCATGATCGGCAATCAGAAAAAAATAGTTGCCGTTCCGGGACATGAAAGATTCGATGTGCCTCTTGTTGAAAAGAGGAAAGGGCAAGTTCTTTCCGTCGGAGCAAGCGGAGAAAGGGTAAGCATCATGGATTTGGAAAGTTTTGAAACTCTTGAAATTCCCTGCGACCCGGAAATAAAAGACACTCTTGAAGAAAGTTCAAATATAGAATATTGGGACATTGAAGGAGTAAAAATAATCAAGCGAAAAATCGGATGATAAGACATATAATTAAAAGGCAAAACACATTATAATATTAAAACATGGCAAAGATATTAGAAGCAACAAACAGACTTTTCAAGAACGTATTCGTATGCAAAAATTGTCACAGCAAAATAAGATCGGAACCTCTTAAAATTCTTGCAGGCAAAGTGAAATGCAGGAAATGCAAAGGCAAAGCTTTCAGACCTTTGAAGAAAAAGTAAATTTTCATATTTCCCTCAGAAATTCGGGAAAAAGAAAAAGTAAAACTTTTTCATTAATTCGTTCAAGCTCAAATTAAAAAAAATAATATGGACAATTTTATAGTATATGATGTAATTTTCTTAATAGCGTTTGCGTTATTTGTTTCCATATTTCTTTACACAAGAAAACACAACTTGAAAAGAGAGGGGCTTTTATTTTTATATCGAGCTGGATGGGGAATAAAATTAATCAATAAAGTCGGCAATAAGTACAAGAAAACAATAAAGGTTCTGAGTTATTTTTCCATAACCACCGGATATATTTTGATGGTTACAATGTTTTACATGTTTGGGAAAATTATTTATTTGTATATTGCATTTCCGTCAGTTGTAAAGGCGATAAAGATTCCGCCAATAACTCCGCTTATTCCTTATTTGCCTCAAGTCTTCAAGCTTGATTTTTTGCCGCCGTTTTATTTCACATATTGGATAATCATAATTGCAATAATTGCAATATCGCATGAATTCTCGCACGGGATTTTCGCGGCATATGACAAAATAAAAATAAAGTCAACGGGCTTTGGATTTTTTCCATTTTTCCTTCCAGTATTTTTGGCGGCATTTGTTGAGCTCGACGAGAAGAAAATGGCAAAGAAGAAAATTCACAGCCAGCTTTCAATTCTTTCGGCAGGAACATTTGCAAATGTTTTGACGGCAATATTATTTTTTGGAGTAATATGGATATTTTTCTCATTGGCTTTTGTTCCATCAGGAGTTGTATTTGACACTTATCCTTACACGCTTATTGGAGTTTCAAGCATAACGATGATAAATGGAATTAATGTTCAAAATTTAACATATAATAATATGGCTGATTTGATGAACAACGATACATTAAATAAAATAACTTCAGAAAATAATTTCTTGATAACAAAAAAATCTTTTGCGGAGCAAAAAGGAAGTGATAACATTGTCGTTTATTATGATGCGCCTGCGATAAATGCAAACCTGGAGAGAATTATAACAAAAATTAATGGAAAGCAACTAACCAGTACAGACAATCTTGGAAAAGAAATTTCAAAATATAATCCTGGAGAAAAAGTTACGCTGACTTTAATTAACAAAGATGGGAAGGAATATAATGGGGATATTATTCTGGGGGAAAATCCCGACACTAAAAAAGCATGGCTTGGAATTGGATTCAATCAACGCCAACAATCCGGAGTATTTGGAAAATTTGTTTCCCTGCTTTCTTCATTCAAAAAGGATCATGTTTACTACACTCAAAGATTTGACGGAATAAGTGTTTTTATATACAATCTTTTATGGTGGCTTGCTTTAATTAGCATCAGCGTCGCCCTCGTGAATATGCTTCCAGTAGGAATTTTCGACGGAGGAAGATTCTTCTATCTGACTATTCTTGCAATAACAAAAAATGAAAAAATAGCCAAGAGAGCATTTGCATTCTCAACTTACTTTATTTTATTTTTAGTCTTCGTGTTGATGGTATCTTGGGTCTGGTCCTCTTTCTTTTAAGAAACTCCGAAATTTTAAGAAAGATATTTAAATTAATTTTGATTTGCATTGCTACTTAAAAAAGAGGTTAGAAATGAAAAAGAAAGCAGCAAAGAAAAAGAAGAAGAGATAACTTTTTCTAATTGAATTTTTTATTATTTATTTTAATTTTAAGGTTATTGATTACAAATCAATAACTCCTTCTTTTGTCAACGCTGCAAATCTTATTCCTACGGGCAAATTTATCAGCGCGGAAATTAAAGCCATGTGTTCTTTTCCATCGCCGGAAGAAATGCTTAGTGCGGTTTCCGTCCCTCGAATTTTTCCTTTCAGTTTTTCCTTGAATTCTTCTTTCAAATCTTTTATCTTCTTGTCCAAGTCAATTCTTATGAATTCGAATTTTTTCTGATGTGTGAATTTTTTAGAAAAATCGTTTCCAAGAACTATTATATTATCCCATTCTCCATGGCTCATTAAACCTGAAACTTGGCCCCAAGTTCCTTCTCCCTTAGAAAGCAATGCGACTAATTCCATTGCGTTGAAAAAATGTTTTAGTTTATAATAATTATTATAGTGCTTTATAGAGAAAAGTTTTATAAATGCAATTTTGATAGGAGAAATACCGTTAAACTACATCGTTGAAAAATAGATTCTATGTTTTCGACGCATAATGTAGAAGGCAGCAATCATGGAAATAGAAGAACAATTGAAATCGGCGCTCGTTGAATTAAGAAAGGGCGAGGAAAGAAAATTTGACCAAACTGTTGACTTAATTGTAAATCTGCAGAAATTCGACAATAAAAAAACCCCATTAAATCTTTTTATCAATCTTCCACATAAAATAAAGGACAAAAGAATTGCTGGATTTCTAGAATCAAAGCATAATGATATTGAAACAATAACGAAAAATGATTTCAGAAAATATTCTGATAAAAAAGAAATGAAAAAACTGGTTAAGAGATTTGATTTTTTTATAGCTCAGGCAAGTCTTATGCCAAGCGTTGCAACTACATTCGGAAGAGTCCTAGGACCTACGGGAAAAATGCCTTCACCCCAGCTGGGAATTCTCATGAATATCGACGATAAAGCTTTGCATGAATTAAAAATAAAAATAAATCAAAGTGTGAGGATTAGAACAAAAGAAGCTAGCATAAAAATTCCCATAGGAAAACAGAGCATGAAGGATGAAGATATTATTGAAAATATAATGGCAGTTTACAATGCCCTCATAAAGACATTTACGAAAGAAAAAGAGAATGTAAAAAATATCCAAATAAAATTTACCATGTCTAAACCCATAAAAATAACTGTAAGATGAAATCAAATAGGAAATTTTCATTCATTCGCCATAGGACTTTCATAAATTCAGTCGTTTCCCTGAAGGGAAAGAGGCATGTCAAATGAAAAGAACAACTGAAATTCCGGAATCAAAAAAAAGCGCAGTCAAAGAATTAATTAATTTGATAAAAAACAAAAGAACAATATTAATAGCGTCTGTGAAAAATCTTCCAACATCGCAGTTTCAGGAAATTTCAAAAAAATTCAGGGGGAAGGCAATAATAAAAATCTTAAAGAAAAATATTATAGTTAGAGCAATTGACGAATCTAAAAATGAGGAAGTCAAACAAATAAAAGATTACATTCAGGACAGCACGGCCATTTTATTTTCAGATTTGGATTCATTTGAGCTTGCTTCTGAACTTATAGAGAACAAAAGTCCAGCAAAGGCGAAGGTTGGGCAGGAAGCACAAAAAGATATTGAGATAGAAGCCGGTCCCACTGACCTTGTTCCTGGACCAGCAATAAGTGAATTGGGGGCTTTGGGAATACAGATTCAAATAGAAAAGGGAAAAATAAATATTAAAGAACCTAAAGTCATAGTAAAGAAAGGCGAGAATATTTCAGAAGGCGCTGTCAGCCTTATGAACAAACTTGACATAAAGCCGTTTTCAATCGGTTTCATTCCTCTTTCCGCTTTTGACACAAAGGAAGGAAAATTATACAAAGAGATAAATGTTGATAGGGAAGGAACGCTTCTTAGCTTGAAAGAATCATTTTCAAAAGCACTTGCATTCGCTGTTTCAATAGAATATTTCTGCGAGGACACAATAAAATTAATTATAGGAAAAGCCGCAAGACAAGAAATGGCGATTGAAAAATTATTTACTCAAACTCCTGAACAAAATTTGGAGTCGCCACAAGCGAACGAAGATAAATCTTCAGGGGAGGAAAAATAAATGGAATACATATACGCAGCACTTTTGTTGCACAAACTTGGAAAAGAAGTTAGTGAACATAATTTGAAAAGTGTTGTTGCGGCTTCCGGCGAACATGCAGATGAGACAAAAATCAAGTCGCTTGTTGCCAGCCTTAAGGGTGTTGACATAGCCAAAGAACTTGAGAATGCAAGTTTGGTTTCAGCAGCGACGTCTGCGCATCATGGCGCGGCCGTAGAGAAGAAAGAAGAGAAACCTAAGGAAGAGAAGAGAGAAGCAGCAGCAGAAGGATTGTCTGCATTATTCGGCTAAGCAGAACCATAGATGGTTCCGCACCTCCATTCATTGGAGGCTAAAGCCATTGTGCTTTTTACCGAGCAGACAATCTTTCACACTTCTAGTTTGAACTTTGATGATTTGTAATTAAATTTATAACTTATTCTAGTTTAGAAGTTTCATGCCTTAGGCATTTTCGTTAGAAAATGACTTATGGAACAAAATAAATTTGTGCCTCAGTAGCTCAGTCGGTTAGAGCACCGCTTTCGTAAGCAAGAATTAAATGCGGAATAAAGCGGGGGTCGCAGGTTCAACTCCTGCCTGAGGCTTGCTACGCAAGCCACGTTTCCTTCATGAACTCAGTAAAGAGGCTTCTAAGTTTTTCATCTTGATTAAATTTAAAACCATTGATATTTTTGGAGTATTTTAAAATGTGGAGCTTATACAATAAAGAATTATTTTTAGAGCCTTTGAAATTCTCAAATGGAAAAACACAGGAAGATGTTGTAAATGAAGTTCTCGATTCGATTAAAGAAGGAAATAAAATAATTTTCATACACGGGATGTGCGGAACTGGAAAAAGCGCGATTGCACTGAACATAGCAAAAAATCTTGGAAAATCTTCAATAGTTGTGCCAGGAAAAAATCTCCAGAATCAATACAAGAGAGATTACGAAGGCGATAAATATTTGCTAAAAAAAGACAATGAAAAATTAAAGATAAGCGTCATAACTGGAAGAAACAATCACAAGTGCCTTTTTCTCGAAGACAATGAAATTCTTATTCCAAAAATAAAAAGAGAAATAAATTCAAAACTAAATGACATATTCAGCTCAAGAAAAGAACAAGAAGAAAAAAAGAGGGAAGAAGAAAGAACGGCCGATAATAAAGATATTCCATGCAAAATAGAAATAAAGGAAAAAAATTTCTTCAAAGCAAAAGAGTATTTGAGACAGAATAAAAATGTCGATGTTAGAAATATTCTTCGTGTCAAAGATATAAAGAGGGCGCCTCTTGCAAGCGTTTGTCCTTATTGGTCGCCGGTGCTGCATGAAATTTACGAACTAAAAAGCGTCGATTATTCCAAGAAAAGAGATTACGAGGGGTTGAATGGAATGAATTTTAATTTATATCAAAGAAAACCCGGATGCAAATTCTACGAACAATTTAACTCATACATTGATTCTGACGTCGTAGTTTTTAATTCTCTAAAATACAAACTCGAGTCGGCAATGAATAGGAAACCAAAAACAGAAGTTGAAATAATTGACGAGTGCGACGAGTTTCTTGATAGTTTTTCAAATGAGAGAACCGTCAATTTTGACAGATTGCAAAGTTCTTTGACACAGATGTTTGGAATAGATGAAAGCACTGCAAAAATTTCTTCTGATATAAATGAGCTCATAAGACAAATTAAAATTCATCCGCAAATAGTTGAAGCAATGAATACAAGAAAAATCATCCATTTAAAAGAAACCCCAGTCTATGTGCTTTTCAAGATTTTTCTGGATTCACAGAATTTCTTGCAGAACATTGATGAGGAAAGCTACTTGTATGAATTTGAGGAAACGGCAAGAATGTTCGAGGATTTTTTTGACGAAACTTATTTATTGTTCAGCAAAAAAGAAAATAATCTAATCATGGAAGTTGTAACGACAAATCTTGCCAAGAGAATAAAAGAGATGGTTGATAAAAATAAAACTCTAGTATTTATGTCTGGAACATTGCATTCCTCTGAAGTTTTAAAAGATATTTTCGGATTGGAAAATTTTAAAATTATAAATGCTGAAACGAAACAACCCGGAGAAATTACCATAACAAGGACAGGAGAAGAAATTGACTGCAAGTATGAAAATTTTTCCAACGGCAATTTTACAAAAGATCAATATTTCCAGATTTTTGATCATCTTGTAGGAATTGCGAAAAAACCGACGCTGATTCACGTAAACGCTTTTTCTGATTTGCCTGATGAAAATGAAATAAAACAATACGGCTTGAAAAATTTAGTTAGCAGAGATTTTTTAAGAGAAACACAAAATGATGACAAAGAAGGAGATTTGATAAACAAATTCAAAAGAGGAGAAACGGATGTTCTTTTTACGACGAGATGCGCAAGGGGTGTTGATTTTCCTGGAGAACAGTGCAATAGCATAATATTCACAAAGTATCCCAACCCAAATCCCGAAGAAGCTTTTTGGAAAATTCTCAAGCAAACAAAACCGCAGAAATATTGGGGATTTTACAAGGACAAAGCAAAAAGAGAATTATTACAAAAGCTTTACCGTGGTTTAAGATTCAAGGAAGATCATGTCTTTGTTTTAAGCCCAGATAAGAGAGTGCTTGATTTTTTCGAAAATGAGAACAGTAGTAAAATTAAATTTTAATGCTTCAATTTCACGCTAGTATAAGGTCTTCCAGTCTTTTCACTTTTCTTGTGTTTTATAATTTCAACCATTCCAAAGAATTCTAATTCTTCTACTTGGTCTCTTATTGTTTGGTAGCTTGTATTAACTTTAATATCTAACTCTCTCAAAGACAATTCTTTATTCTCTTTTAAAGCTTGGAGTATCTTCTTTTTTATTTCCAAAGGTTTCCTCTTCATGATACAAAAATATAGCAAGAGTTAAAAATAACATGTCATAATATTATATCATGACTGAGAATAGACTAAAAAAGCTTAATTTTGGCGCAGGAAAAGATATAAGAAATGGATGGGATAATGTGGACAGAGAAAATTTTGACTTCAATAAATTCCCTTATCCAATAAAAACAAATGCCTATGATGAAATAGAAGCAAGACAAGTTTTACAGCTTCTTGATAATCCCGAAAGAGTCTTACAAGAGTTATGGAGAATTTCAAAGAGCAATTCAATTATTTACATTCAAATAGCTTATTTCAACAATAAAGGAGCTCACAACGACATCAAGACAAAGTATTATTTCAATGAAAATAGTTTTAAGTTTTTTGTTGAACACCCTGCAGAAACCAGCCATGAAAAATTATTTGAAATTATTTCTTTGTATCGAGAACCTTCATGGTTTCTTAAATGGTGTCCGAATTGGATTTTAGATAAGATAGATTTATTCCTCTCTGGAATTTATCAAGATATTCATGTAAAACTAAAAGTGAAAAAATTAGGTCAAGAGCGTTCTCATAAATATGGGACGCCCCCACCAGGAATCTCACGCGAGACAACCAAGTTTTTCTCGCGCACTTTCCTTACGCTTTAAACGCATTAGGGTTGATTCCGACGCGATTTTCAATCGCGAACGCCCCCACCAGGAATCGAACCTGGAAGCCCTTACGGGCTCCGCTCTCTTGTTTGACACACTTGACGAACAAGTTGTGTTCCCTCAACTCAAGGCGGATGCAGTACCATTGTGCCATGGAGGCTTTCGCGGAGAAAACGCCCAATAAGACTTGAGCAAAGATTTCTTTCAATCTTCCTGCGTTTCCATAAGGAAAGAGGCTTACTCCGCATAAATTCCTAACTTTCGAGAATTAAAAAGATTTGCTATTTCACTTCTTCTTCATATTATCTGCAAAAAGAAAAACTAAAGAAATGGCTATCCAGAATCCAACTTTCAACCAATTTTTAGTTTGTATTGCTTCTATCAAGGCTATCCCGAAAAATAATATGAATATTGCAAAATTAGTTCCAAATCTTAATTTTACCATAATACTATATTAGATTGAGAATTAAAAAGATTTACTTTACCAGAATTTCCACCAAGGTTTTTGTTCAACGCCAAATCTCTGATCAGAATCGTCCACTTCTAAAGCAGCAACTGGTTTTTCAACCACCGGAGCTGGCTTTGTAAGTTCCTTAACTTGTTCCAATCCAAATTCAACATCTGTTCTGGAATGTCCTTGTTTAAGCAAAGACCATTTCAAAGAATCAGCGCTATATCCCTTCGCAAGATTTTGCTGCAAGTATTCAAGAATTTTTTTCCTTCTGTTAACTTCTCTGTCTACCATGAATTAAAAAGAAATACTCTATTTAAAAATATAACTGTGATTATTTGAATATAATGGGCTTTTCATTATTATAGAAAATTATCGCCTGTTTTAGTCTTGATGGATTTTCCGAGTATATTGTGAGGAGTTTTTCTCCTTTTTCAACGCGGTCTCCGACGTGATGATAAAGATAAAGTCCGGAGAATTTATCCACAGGACAGCCTGCTGCTCTCGCAAGATCGCTAATTTTTATGTTGCTAATTTCTGAAATTGTTCCGCTCTTTGGAGATTTTATGTCTGCCTTAATTTTCGCAACCCCATCCAATCTTTTCAAGCTGCCGCCCTGCGCTTCTATTATTTCCTTGAATTTTTTGTAAGCTTTTCCTGAACGTAATATTTTTTCAGCAAGTTCTATCCCCTTGCCATTTTTTGCTTTTCCAGTAATCTCAAAAATCTGACCTGCTAAAAATAAAGATTTCTTCTCCAAGTCTTCCGGACCCTTCTGTTTTGGATCGAGGACTTTTACAATATCATGAAGTTCCATCGCGGGACCAATGCCATTTCCTATCGGCTGACTTCCATCAGTAAGAACGCAACGTAATTTTTTATGGAAATATTTCCCAATTTTTTCAAATTCTCTTTTCAATTCTTCTCCTGTTCTTTTGCTAACCTTCGCGCTCTTTCCATATGGGATATCGATGAGAATATATTTGCTTCCTATTGCAAATTTTTTTGACATGATAGAAGCAATTAGATTTGATTTCGGATCTATCCTTAATTCTTTTTCGACTTTTATTATCTTGGAATCTACTGGAATCATATCTAAAGAACCGCCCCAAATCATGAATGCTTTTGTTTTTTTAATTATTTTTTTCAGTTCTTTTATTTTAAATTCTACCTTTGCTATCGTTTCTATGACATCCGCTGTTCCTGCTGCGCTTGTTATCGCTCTTGAGGATGTTTTTGGAAATGTCAAACCGGCTGCGGCGCAAATTGAAACAACCAAAGGCGTTGTCCTGTTTCCAGCAACTCCGCCGATTGAATGCTTGTCAACGACATATTTTCCTTTTACAATGAATTTATTTCCATACTTCACCATCGCTTCAATCATGTAAATTGTTTCCCTCAAATTTAATTCCTGGTCGTAAACAGCGGCGACAAACAAAGTTATTTCTGATTCGGAAAGAGAATTTTTTGCTATGTCTTTTATTATTGAAAAAATTTCATTCTTTGAAAGCCTTCTATTGTTTAATTTTTTCTTTATGAAATTAAGGCTTTCTGGAATTGGAGCGAGATTAATATCGACAATCTGCCCTTGCTCAAGATTCATTTGTTTTATAATTTCAGAAGAGACGAGAATTTCATTTTCCTTTACATATGGCTCGCTGATTGTATCAATAATTGTAGACATCTCTTTAGAATTTGAAAGTGTCTTTATCGAAATAGAACCTTGAATTCTTACTCCAAGTTTTTCTGCAGTTTTATAATGCAGCATCGCCACAGGAATCCCAGCCTGCCATTTTAAGAATTTTACTTTTAGCTTCATTTAACCTCTTTAAATTTTTATTAATGTTTTATGAAAAATCCCTGCGTTTCTTTTCCACGATAAATTTCAAGAATTATAATAACATAAGCTAAAATCAAAGGACCTATTACGAATCCAATTATTCCAAAGAAGAAAAATCCGCCAATCATTCCCATCAAGGAAAGAAGAGGATGCATTTTTGACCTTCTCGAAATTAAAATTGGTCTTAACAAATGCTCAACTATTATTGAAAAGGTTCCAAAAAATAAAACTCCGAGACCGGCAGTATTATTTCCAGCCGCAAGAAGGAAAATGGCTATTGGAATCCATACTATTGGCGTGCCGACGATTGGAAGAATTCCCGCAATGATTGTAATGAAAGTCAAGAAAATTGTTTTTGGAACACCGAAGATAAACAAGCCGACACCAACTATAAGTCCTTGAATAATTCCTATAGCAATCTGCCCATAGACGACGGAGATTGTAATATTCTTAGATGACTGGAAAAGTTTTTGCTCGACTTCTCTTGAAAAAGGCATCAAGCTTTTTATGTAATTTATAATTTCATTCTTGTCTTTAAGAGTAAAAAAGAAAGTTGCGAAAACAATAATCAGCTGAAGGAATGTCGTCGGAAAATTTAATATCCATTGAGTCAATCCGTCCATCAGGGCAATGGTGGATTTTGAAATAAATGACGTGAAAATCGACTGGAATTGCGTGTTGAATGCATCGGAAGACAATGATGGAAAAATCTGCTCTATTATTTTTAAGAAATCAACTTTTTGCACTGCGTTGAAAACTTCAAAGGATTGCTTGAAAAAAATCGGCGTTAGAAACCAAATCGGCAAAATTATCAGCAATATCAAGAGAACACAAATTATCGTCAGGGAGAGCCATTTAATTTTTAATTTTTTGTAAAACCAATCATAAACTGGAGAAATTACAATCGCCAAAATAATACCCATAATTATTGAAAGTAGAATCGGCTTCAAAACGAGAAAGGACAAAATCAAAAGAGTCACGAGAATCAAAGTTGTTATGATTTTCTTGAAATATTCGTTGTCGATTATTGCTAAGGGCATTTACTCATAAATCCCAAGAAATTTATAAAGTTATGCAAGACGCTCGCCATCACTCGCTTATCGATGCCGTTCCACATCGGGCTTCGCCAAGATGTTTCACTTTTAATGTTAATGCCAAAAAATAACTCTGATTGCGTTTTTTATTACAGACATTACAAATAGCCAGTTATTATAAACGCGCCAGCGGATTTTGCATTAATACTCTGCTTTTTTTGCAGGTGGGAACAAATAAACAAATTTAAAAACAAATTTTCACATTTTCAATAATGAGCAACTTCATAAAAAAGATTTACGAAAAGAATTTCGATGATGACGTGCATTTGCAATTCCAAAAATTCTCAAGAGGAGAGTTCAAAAACCGAGCTGAAATAAGCGCAAAGCAAGCAAAGGGAAAATATACAATAAATATGACTGCAGAATTTGTCAACGAGCTTGTAAAAGAACTTGCAAGAAAATTGGGAGATGAAAAAACAAAAGTCACAGGTTCCATAATTTCCACAAGCGACCTAACGGGAAAAGTTAATTTCAAAAGCAAGAAACAATTTCAAGGCGTGAAAAATTACGGAATTGACGGAGAAATGTCCGGCGAAGAAATCCTAAGACTTTTGAAAGAATTTCCAAGAGCATTTTTTGCGCTTAGTTTTAAGACAAATGATTCCGAGATAAAAACAAAACCAAAAGCGCCGAAATCCGGGAAGCGGGGAAAAGAAAAAGAAGGCGAGAAAAAGAAAAAGCCGGATTTCTGCAAGCTCACGACGACAGATAAAAAACTTGCCGAGAGTTTTGTTTTTGAAAAATCCGATTTCAAAAATGCAGAGGCAACGCATACTTACATGATTGAAAGCATTGTAATTCCGTCGGAGCTTAAAGAGGAAAAAGATTTCGCTAAAGTCAGAGAGGGTTCAAGGAGAAAGGGCAAGATTATCAGACAAGCCATGATAGATGATAAAGAGATAAGAACGGAATTGGGATTTGAAGCGTAAATATAGAGTTATTGATTACATTTAAAAACATATAAGATTATAATTTATTATGGAAAAGGTAGAGACTATTTCTTTAAAACAGTTTTCTGATGGTGATAAAGTTTTATTGCTAAATGAACTTGGGCTACAGACTGATGGAAAATTTGTCTTGGATGAAAAAGGGTTAGTAATAAAGGATAAATACGTGGGGGTTTCAGTTAGTTTAAAAAATATGTTGATTTTTCCTGGAAGCACTATTGTTTTAGACGATAATGAGCTGAGTGTGACCATGTATTTAGAAGAGTATGGTGACAAATTCTGACAATCCTTTAAGGGATTTAGGTGGGGGATTTGGAAAGGGTTTAGGAGATTCTTTCATTGATAGTGGTTCTAAAGGAATAAAATATTTTGTAGAGAAATTCAGAAGTGGAAAGTTGGCATTCATTCAAGAAAGATCAACAATTGATAAAGCAAAAGATTTATTGAAATCAAATGAGCATCTTTTTTACTGTACTTATGTAAATGACAGGGAAAAACAGACTTTAATGGTTATGGGCTTGACCTTAAGAAAATTAGATCAAGAATCTCAGAGGGATAAAAGAGACGATTTAGTAAAAAAAATCAAAAATAAATTTGATATTCAAGGATCTCATCTTTCTTATTTAGTTCAAAATGGGGTCTTGAGTAAATATATAACTAATCTCTTGGAAAATATTGATAATCCAGATATAATGAAAGAGAGATTAGAAGATTTTTTGAACAATTTGGATAAATTTGTATATTTTGTTCGTTCTAATCAAGACATAAACCAAGTAGCAGATATTATAAAAATTAAGATTAATGCAAATTCTCCAAAAACATTTATTATTTCTGGAATTGGCTTAGCAGCGGAAATAGTTTCTGAGACTTTTAAATTGATTAAAAATGAAATTTTGTTAGAATATGATTTTGAAAGTTATTCTAGTGAAAAGAGTCAGATAATTTTTTTGAACAAAAAAGATAATCTAGAATAAGAAGTCTATTTTCCCTAGAAAAAATCTCCATTTCTGTCGGCTCTGATAACGGATGGGTCAACAAGAAAAGAAGCGTCATTCCTTTCCTGTTTTTTTGGATTATTCTTGTGCGACAATCCGGCTTTATCGCATCTCTTTATCAATCCTGAAACATGATAACCGCTTTCTTCAATCATTTTTGAAATATCTCCATCATTTCTTTTATACAGTTCCATGAATTGCTCGTCAGACATTCCGCTTCTTTGCCCACCATGAGAATTTCTAGGAAAGTTAGCGGCATCCCAATAGTCTCTAACAGTTCTGTCGGAAATTTTTACTTGATGCTTTTCAAAAAACAATCTGGTTGCGAGTGATTTGCTTTTTCCGCTTAATTCATACAATTCCAAAACGTATGCTTTTTCTTCGGCTGAATATGCCATTAATTTTCATGATGAAATAAGGTATAAAAATACTGTGGTTTTACCAACAGCTTTTTAAACGTGTTTTTTCTTTAGATTTCATTCCAGGGAAGGATAAAATGACATCCGCATCATTAAGAAATACAACAAATGAGTTCAAGATCACCAAGACACGGGAGCCTGCAATTTTGGCCGAGAAAAAGGGCAAAGAAATATTTGCCTAGTGTCAACTGGAATAACATTTCTGGAAAAAATCTCAAAGGTTTCATAGCTTACAAGGCCGGAATGACTTCTCTTGTTGTTCTCGACAGCACACCGCATTCAATGTCAAAGGGAAAGAAAATAGTAATTCCCACAACAATTCTCGAATGCCCTCCGTTGAAAATTTATTCTGTAAGATTATACAAAAATGGAATTGTCGCAAAAGAAATTCACGCTGAAAATCCTGATAAAGAGATGAAAAGAAAGATTAAGTTTGCAAAAGCGAAGAAACACAAAATGGAAGATGTAAAAGCCGAGGATTATGATGATGTCAGACTTATTGTTTATTCTCAAGTTAAAAAAACAGGATTGAAAAAAACGCCGGACGTTTCTGAAATCGGCATCGGCGGAAGCATGGAAGAAAAACTTGCCTTTGCAAAAGAACATATGAACAAGGAAATTTTTGCAACAGACGTTCTTCAAAAAGGGCAGCTCATAGATTTGAGGGGATTGACAAAAGGCAAAGGTTTGGTTGGCCCCGTTAAAAGAATGGGAATAACTTTGAAATCCCACAAATCCGAAAAAGGACAAAGACGTCCTGGTTCGATTGGACCTTGGCATCCTGCAAGAACTACATTCAGAGTTGCTATGGCTGGACAAATGGGAATGTTCACTCGTGTAATCTATAATAATAAAATAATCGCAATTGGAAAAGCCGAAGGAAAATTCAACGGAATAAAAAATTACGGCGACGTAAAAACAGATTACATTCTTGTTCGTGGCTCTGTTCAGGGACCTGCAAAAAGACAGCTCATTATCACAAATCCACTAAGAGAAACAAAGAGACAGAAAAAGAAAATTTTTGAGGTTATCGAAAAATGAAATGCAAATTTTCATGTTTCCATTGCAAGCTCAGTAAAAAGAAATCTTACGGGGTGGTAGCATGAAAATGGAAGTGTTTGACGTTCATGGAAAGAAAGCGAAGCAGATGGAAATGCCAGATTTCTTCATGGGAAAAATAAGAGAAGATTTAATTGCAAAAGTTCTGGAAGCAAAAAAAATAAAGCAAGCTTATGCTCCAAGTCCTCTCGGCGGAAATCAGCATTCTGCAAGCGGTAAATTCTCTCATAGAAGGCATGTTTGGAAAACACTTTATGGGAAGGGAATTTCAAGAATTCCAAGAAAGATATTTTCGAGAAGCGGAAGCCAATTCAACATGGCTGGAGCAACGATTCCAAGCACAAGGGGCGGAAGACGCGCACATCCTCCAAAGATTTTGCATATGCTTACAAGACATAAAATAAACAAAGGCGAAATGAATCTTGCTTTTATTTCCGCATTAAGAGCGACGGCAAGTCCTGAAATTGTTTCTAAAAAATACGCGACATTGAGAGACGAGAAAATAAAAAATCTCCCAATTGTCATTGAAACATCAGTTTTAAAATTGAAGACAAAAGATTTCTTAAAAATGCTCAAAGAAATTTTAGGCGAGAAAATTTTCAACGTTGCAGTAAGAAAAAAAGTAGTAAGAGCTGGAGTTGGAAAATTAAGAGGAAGAAAATACAAAGAAAATGCCGGATTGCTTATTGTAAAGGGAAAAAAAGAAAAGGCAAATTCAAAATTAATGGAAGTTGCAACCGCTGAAAATCTTAGCGTCAATGATTTGGCTCAAGGCGGATTCGGAAGACTTGTAATTTATACTGAAGAAGCAATCAGAGAACTTGAGAAAAGGTTCACTAATTCGCCTAAGAAAAGTCAAATTAAGGAATTAAATGTGAGATTAAAAGAAAAATGACACTAATGCCCGTAGTTTTGGACCTTGAAACATCTGGATTGGACAAAGTAAAATGCGGGGTGTGGCAAATCGGAGCAATAGATTTGAACAGCATGGAAGAATTTTTGCAAGAGAGTAGAATTGACGACGAGGACGAAGTAGATAGAGAAGCGCTTATGGTTATTGGAAAAACTGAAGAAGAATTAAGAGATGTAAATAAACAATCACAAATGAACATGATTAATAATTTTTTCAAATGGATGGAAAGAAAACCCATGAGAAATGTGCTTTGCCAGAATCCTCAATTCGATGTTTCATTTTTAGAAATAAGAGCCGAAAAATACGGGTTGAAAAAAACATTTCAGCATCGCGCTTTTGATTTGCATACTGCAGCACAAGTAATTTATGCAAGCTTGAATGGAGAGTTTCTTACAAAAGGAGCTAGAAATGGAGAAACATTTGAAAGCGACATGAATCTGACAAATGTTTTGAAATTCTGCGGACTTCCAGACAATAGAGTTTTGTTTGCAGATGGAAAAAAAGTTCATGAAGGAAATCCTCACAATGCGCTGGAAGATTGCAAACTTTCTGGGGAATGTTTTTTCAGGCTTATCCTCGGAAAAAACATATTTGAAGAATATTCACAACATGAAATTCCAAAGGAGCTAATAAGATGAAAAATCTAAAATTTGCAAGCAAATATTTCAAAAGAAATTTTCAAGTTTCCCTCACGGGAAAGAGGAACTCGGTAAAATGAATCTAAAACCAATAACGACAGAAAAAGCAGTAATGATAATTGAAAGAGAAAACACTTTGACATTTTCTATGGAGAAAAATGCAAGAAGAGACGAAATAAAAAAAGAAGTTGAAAATCTTTTTGATGTTAAAGTTGAAAATGTCAGGACATTGATAAAAAATGCAAAAAAATATGCTTATGTTAAATTAAAAAAGGAATTTCCAGCCATCGACGTGGCGACGAAATTAGGATTGATATAATGAAAAATAAATTTTCAAAATACAAAACAGGAGTTTTGCATAATGGGTAAGAGAATAATTCAACAAGCGCGTGGAAAGGGAAGCGGAACGTACAGAGTCAGAAGAAGAGCATTCAGATTTAAATTGAAATATCCTTCAATGCCTTCTGGAGAAGGAACTGTTGTTAAATTGTTAAATTCCGCAGGACATTCTGCGCCGTTGGCAAAGGTTGTTTACAACAAAGGAATATTTTTCATGCCTGCGTTTGCAGGAATGAGTGAAGGACAAAAAATAAATTTAGACGCAAAGGAAGTTAAAGACGGAAACATAATGAGACTCGCAGATATTCCTGTTAAGACGAAAATTTATAATATTGAATCAAGACCTGGAGATGGCGGAATTTTCATAAAAACTGCCGGCAGTTCCGCAACTGTTTCAAGAGTCGTCGGAGATTCAATTTACGCAATGCTTCCTTCGAAAAAAGAAAAAAAATTTAATCCAAATTGCAGGGCAGTTGTTGGAATAATCGCAGGAGCTGGAAGACTTGACAAGCCATTGTTAAAGGCTGGAAAAAGATATCATATTAAAAAATCAAAGGGAAAATTATGGCCAAGAACATCCCCAATCAAAGTCAACGTCGTGGATCATCCATTTGGTTCTGGCAGGGGAAAGCGTCCAAAGAGCAAGATTGCGAAGAGAAACGCTCCTCCAGGAAAGAAAGTTGGAATGGTAAGACCAAGAAGAACAGGAAGGAAGAAGAGATGAACTCTTCATGTTTCCAGAATAAACATAGGAAAAAGAAAAGTTAAAATGATAGAAGGAAAAAAACAAAATACATTCAGAGGAAAAACGATTGAAGAATTAAAAGAACTAGACGTGAGAGAGTTTGCAAAATTCCTTACATCAAGGCAAAGAAGATTTGTTTTGAGACAGTTCAACGACATACAAGACTTCGTCAATAGAGCTGCCACTAAAGTTGAAAGAAACAAGCAGATAAGAACTCACAAGAGAGATTTGATTGTAGTTCCGGGAATGATTGGAATGAAAATAGGCGTCCACAACGGAAAAACATTCATGCCCGTAGAAATAACTTGGGATAAACTTGGGCACAAGTTTGGGGAATTTGCGCCGACGAGGGCAAAGACAAAGCATGGAAAAGCAGGATTAGGAGCAACTAAAGGCACAAAGAACAAGGCGAAGAAATAAAATGGCAGAAGAAGAAATTAAAAAAAATAACGAAGAGAAGGCACATGAAGAAGCCAAAGAAAATGAAAAAACTGAAGAAAAAAAAGTAGAAGGAAAATCTGCGTCTTCTGATGACAAAAGCCGTGAGAAAAAAAATGTTAAACCGACAAAAAAGAAAACAGAAGCTGTCGTTAATGCGCAATCACTTCCCATATCAACAAAGCAGGCCGGAGCAATATGCAGATTCATCAGAGGCAAAAAAATTCCGCCAATGATAATTTATTTGGAAGATGTTGTCGCAATGAGAAAAGCCGTTCCAATGAAAGGCGAAGTTCCGCACAAGAAAGGAAACATAATGTCTGGAAAATATCCTGTAAAGGCAGCGGGAATTTTCATAAAGCTATTGAAAAATCTTACGGCAAATGCAAATGTTGCCGGAATAAGTAATCCAACAATTTCGGAAGCGATAGCAAATATTGCTTCAAGACCGTATGGAAAATTCGGCGCTGTAAGAAAAAAAAGAACTCATGTTAAATTAGTGGCGATGGAAAAAATCAAGCCAAATAAAAAGAAAGGAGTAAAAAATAATGAAAAATAATTTTTTCAAAATACAAAACAGGAGTTTTGCATACGACGACATGAAATGGCGAAGTCATTTTCAGGAGGAAAATGCCTAATGGAAGAAAAAAATGTAGTCAAATTCAAGAAAGAAGAGTATGCAGTAAAAGAATATGTAAAGAAATCGCTTGGTAAGGGAAAGGTTTCCAAAGTTGGAATAGAGTACACTCCCGTCGGAGAAAAAATAATAATTTCAACAAGCAAACCGGGACTTGTGATTGGAAGGGGCGGAGAAAAAATAAATGAATTAACAATGGTATTGAAAAGAAAATTCAAGCTTGAAAACCCACATATTGAAATAGATGAAATAATGCATCCTGAATTTGATGCGCAAATCGTCGCTGACGACATTGCATTGACGCTGGAGCATCTTGGACCTTTGAAATTCAAACCCACTGCATATAAGATGCTGCAAAAAATAATTCACGCTGGAGCTCTTGGAGTTGAAATAAGACTTGGTGGAAAGTTGCCAAGTGCAAGAGCTAAGCAATGGAGATTTGCACAGGGTTATCTTAAGAAAACTGGGGACTCTGCAAAGGTTGTAGACAGGGCTCAGGCAACGGCGCAAACGCGTCCTGGAACTGTAGGAGTAAAGGTTTCCATACTTTCGCCTTATGCAAAACTTACAGACAATATAAAAATTGACGACGAATTTATCAGGAAAATCAAAGAGTATAAACCAGTTCCAGAAGAAATTAAACTAAAAAAGAAGGGTAAAAAATAAAAATGGCGAGGCTAAAAATGGAAGATATAAAAAAAATGAATGTCAAAGAGAAAGAAGAAAAATTGAAGGAAATGAAATTGGAACTTATAAAATCACAAACTAATGCTTCAAAGTCTGGAAAGACTAAGGAAATTAAAAGAATAATAGCAAAAATATTGTCAACAAATAAATAAATATGGAAATATGCCCAAAATGCGGATTGCCTCAACAGGCTTGTGTCTGCGAACAAATAGTAAAGAGCTCACAAAAAATAAAAGTAACAATGGAAAAGAAAAAATTCGGAAAACCAGCGACGATAATCAAGGGATTTGAAGGCGGAATGGATATAAGAAAAATCGCAAAATCCTTGAAAAACGAACTGGCATGCGGGGGAACATACAAGGACAACATGATAGAACTCCAAGGAGATCATGTTAAGAAAATAAAACCAATCCTCGTAAGCCTCGGATTCGACGGGGAATCAATAAGTGAATAAAATGAAGAAAGAAAAACAAACAAAACACAAGGAAGCGAAGCCATTAGCCGAAGCTGTGGAAAATGCAAAATGCGACGATAGAAAATGTCATGTCCATGGAAGCTTAAAAGCGAGAGGAAGAATTTTCGAAGGAACAGTTATCAAGAAATTCCACAAGAGAGTCGTGATAGAATTTGGAAGAATGATTTACATAAGAAAATATGAAAGATACGCTAAAGCGAAAACGAAAATTCACGCACATCTTCCTTCTTGCATGGAGAATCAAATTCACGTCGGAGATTTGATAAAGGTTCAAGAATGCAGACCTTTAAGCAAGATAATCCATTTTGTAGTCATAAATAAAATTAAGGATAAAAGCGAAAAATGAACGAACAAGAAATAACAAATAAAGAAACAGTAAAATATCTTGAACAGATTTTTTCAAAAGAACTTTTAATTCATAATCCAACAAGATTCAATCTAAATGGATTTGGAGAGATTAAAGCAACCTCTATGGTTCTAAATCACTTCACTAGTGATAGGGTTGTTCCTTATTTTAGTTTTGAAATGGATGAAGATGCAGGAGAATTCTTCAAGGAAGATGGAAAGTATTTTGTTCAGTATAGTAAAAGAAGGGAGGTTGCAATATGAAAGCAATAAATGCAAGAGTAAGTCGTGGATTGAATCTTGGAGCAAATGTAATTGCAGCCGATAATAGCGGAGCAAAAATTGTCAGAATAGTATCTGTAAAGAGAGGAAAATCAAGAAAGGGAAGACAAGGATTTGCAAAGGTTGCCGATTTTGTAAAAGTCAGCATAAGAAAGGGAATACCTGACATGAAGGGAAAGGTTTTTGATGCAATAATAATAAGACAAAAAAAACCTTACAGAAGATTCAGCGGAGAAAGAATTGCATTCGAAGACAATGCAGTCGCTATCTTGAAAGATGATAAAGGAAATCCTAAAGGAACACAAATTAAAGGACCTATTGCAAGAGAAGTCATGGAGCGTTGGCCGAGCGTTGCAAAATTAGCGTCGGTGGTGTATTAAAATGAAGAAAAAATTTTCAAAACATTGGAGTGGAAGCAAACAACCTAGAAAGCAGAGAAAGTACTCGGCAAATCTTCCGTTGCACTTGAAAAGAAAACTCGTGAGTGTTAATTTAACAAAGGAATTAAGAAAAAAACATGGAAAGAGAAATCTTCCTGCAAGAAAAGGAGATGTTGTAAAAGTAATGAGGGGAAAATTCAAAGGAAAAACTGGAAAAATAATCGAAGTTAAATTGAAAATATCAAAAATAATAATTGAAGGAATTCAGATAAAAAAACAAGACGGCTCAAAAGTTAATGTCAGATTAAGGCCTTCAAATCTGCAAATTACTGAATTGAATATGGAAGACAAAAAAAGATTAAATTCACAAGTAAACAAGGAGAAAAAAAGACAAATGGCGGAGCCTTTATCTGCGTCATTTGTAAACAAACAACACAATGCATCTGAAAAGACAACAAGTGCCTAAAAAATGGCCAATACCGAGAAAGGGAAGCGTCTATGTAGTCAGACCTAATTACAGCCTCAACAACGGAATTCCAATCTTAGTAATTTTAAGAGATGTTCTCAAAGTTGCGCAGAATAAGAAAGAGGTAAAGAGAGCGATTCATCTTAGAGAAATTCTTATCAACGGAAAGCCGGTAACAGATGAAAAACGTGCAGTTACTTTATTTGATGTTATAACAATTATTCCTTCAAAGAAACATTATATTGTTGAATTGTCAAAGAACAGAAAATTCGACGTCAGAGAAATAAAAGAAAGCGAGGCAAACAGCAAGGTTTCAAAAATCATAGGCAGAAAAATCCTGAAAGGGAAAAAAGTTCAGATTAATTTGAACGACGGGAATAACATACTATCTGACGCAAAATACAACATAAATGATTCGGTTGTAATCAATTTGAAAAACAAAAAAATCGAGAAACATCTTCCATTGAAAGAGAACGCAAAGGTTATGATTTTCGAAGGAAAGCACGCCGGACAAAGAGGAGTCATAAACAAAATAGATTCGGAACATAAGACTGTAGAGCTTGATATCGACGGCAAAAAAGTCAGCGCGCTAATTAAACAATTAATAGTTGTAGAATAAAATGGAAAACGTAATGAGAAAAATTAGGATTGAAAAGATTGTTTTCAACGTAGGTGGAATTGCAGACGAACTTGAGAAAGGAGTAAAATTGCTTAAGATTATTACGGGAGCAAATCCTGCAAAACTAAAATCAAGAAAAAGAATTCCATCGCTTGGGGTAAGGCCTGGACTTGAAGTTGGAGCGGTTGTTACAATAAGGAAAAATGTTGATGAAACATTAAGAAGAATGTTGAGCGCGATTGACAACACATTGAAAACAAAACAAATCAGCGAGAATAATTTTTCATTCGGAATAAAGGAATATATTGAAATCCCGAGAATGGAATATCAAAGAGATATAGGAATAAAGGGTCTTGATGTCACGGTCGTTTTCAAAAGAGCAGGCAGAAGAGTCAGAATAAAGAAAGCAAAGGCCGGAAAAATTCCGAAAAGACAAACAATAACGAGAGAAGAAATAATAAAATTCATGGAGGAAAATTATAATACAAATTTTAAATAAAATGACCGCAAGCGATTGGAAAAAAACATTGAATCAATTGAAGAATAAGCCAGTTATAGCAGACAGATATACAAGAAATAACAAACCAAAAGATAGAAAAATAGGGATTGCGGCGAAAAAATGCGAGAACTGCGGCAGATTCGGAGCTCACATAAAATCATACGGATTAAACTTATGCAGACAATGCTTCAGAGAAATGGCTACAAAAATAGGATTCAAAAAATACAGTTAAAATGTCACAAGATATAGTTGCAGACGCGCTAAACATGATAAGAAACGCCAACAAGGCAGGAAATGATAGTGTGAACATCATGAAAATATCAAACTTGCTTATCGAGATTTTGAAAATCATGAAACAAAAAGGCGCAATAAAAAAATACAAAATCAACGGCAAGGAAAAATCTGTTGAAGTGACAATTGGAGATTTAATGGAATGCATGGCGATAAAGCCAAGATTCAGCGTCGATAAAACACAAATCGAAAAATACAAAAGAAGATATCTTCCCGCAAGAAATATTGGCACGATGTTGATTTCTACCAACAAAGGATTGAAAACACATGGAGAGGCTGAAGAAGAAGGAATTGGAGGAAACCTTATAGCGTTTTTCTACTAAGATGAAAAATAGATTTTTCAAAATAAAAAACAGAAATTTTTCACACGACGCCATAAAATGGCGAAGTTATTTTCCGGAGGAAGATACCCAATGAAAAAAGAAATTTTCCAAGAGATTGAAATCCCGAGTGGAGTCGATGTGAGTGTGCATGGAAATGCAATAATTGTCAAAGGAGAAAATGGCGAAATCAAAAAAAGACTTAACATAAGTAAAATAGATTTGAAAGTAGACGGAAATAAAGTACTGATAGGGAGCAAAACCGCGAGCAAAAAAGAAAAGAGATTGATTAACACATATGCTGCGCACATAAGAAACATGATTAATGGAGTTAGTGAAGGATTTGAATACAAATTAAAAATTGCGTACAGCCATTTCCCAATGACTGTTGAAGTAAATGGGAATGAAGCCGTTATAAAAAATTTTCTTGGCGAAAAAATTCCAAGAAAATTAAAAATTCTCAAGGGAACTGATGTAAAAATAGACAAGGATATAATAATAATTCATTCTCACGACAAAGAACTTGCAGGACAAACTGCCGCAAATTTTGAAATTGCAACCAAAGTTGGAAAGAGAGATAGAAGAGTCTTTCAAGATGGAGTTTTCATAATGAGCAAGCCGGGGAGAGAAATATGATATCTTTTATTAGTCCTCATGAACGCCAAGAAGTCATTCAAGGGAGAGAAATATGAAATTCCAAAGAAGGGTCGGAGGCAGATTTTCAAAATTAGGAAAAGGCAGAAAGAAAAAACAGAAGTGGAGAAATCCTACTGGAAGACATAATAAAATGAGAAATAAGGAAAGGGGATATCCTGCAACTGTCAGCATCGGCTACGGTACAGACAAGAGAGTTAGAGGAAAAATCGACGGGAAAATGCCCAAGAAAATTTATAATTTGAAAGATTTGGAAATGCTTGGAAAACATGAAATAGGAATATTGGGAAAAATTGGGATGAAGAAAAAAATGGAAATAGCAAAAAAAGCAAAAGAAATGAAAGCACACATTCATAATTTAAACATTGAGAAAATATTGGAGAAGAAAAGATGAACTTTTCATGTTTCCAGAATAAACATAGGAAAAAGAAAAAATGAATCTATCAAAGAAAAAAGCGCTTGCATCCAAAGTTTTGAGAGTTGGAAAATCAAGAATTGTTTTCTTGAATTCAAGATTAAATGAAATAAAAGAAGCAATCACGAAACAAGACATTAGAGATTTGAAAGCTGAAGGAGCAATATTAATAAGGGAAATAAAAGGAAGAAGCAAGGCCAAGAAAGGATTTAGAAGAACCGGACCTGGAAAAGTAAAAAAGAAAGTTAATAAGAGAAAGAAAAAATACATGATACTCACGAGAAAATTAAGAGGCCATGTTTCAGCACTAAAGAATCGGGGAACTGTATCTCACGAAGAATACATAGATTTGAGAAAGAAGATAAGAAATAGTTTTTTCAAAAGCAAGTCGCACATGAGAGAACATATTGGAGGAGCTAAAAAATGACATTGAAAAGAAGAAGAATAGAAAATAAAACAGATTATTCAAAAAGATTGAAATTGCTTAAAAGCGAAAAGCCCAGAATAGTTTTCAGAAAGACAAACAAGTATATTATCGGGCAATATGTAACGAGCGATAAAACACAGGACAAGATTGAAATCGGCGTCAATTCCGGACAACTGCTTAAATATGGCTGGCCTGAAGAATTCAAAGGAAGCTTGAAATCAATTCCAGCATCATATCTTACCGGATTATTAATTGGAAGAAAAATAATCAAAGGCAAAAAAGAGATGCCAATAGTTGATTTTGGAATGATAAGAAATATTCACAAGACAAAAACTTTCGCGTTTTTGAAAGGACTTGTCGATGCTGGAATAGAGGTTAGTCATGATGAAAAAATATTTCCTGAAGAAGAAAGAATCAATGGAAAAAATTTAAAGGAAGATTTTTCAAAAACATTTGAAAAAATTAAATCAAAGATAGAAAAAGAATAAAGACAAAATGCAAAGCCTTTAGCTTTGTCGTCAAAAAAACAACAAAATGGCAGAAAAGAAAAACGAAGAAGACATTGAAGAGGAGATTGAGGAAGAAATGGTAGAAGAAGTGATAAAAGAAAATCCTATTGAAAAAGAAATTGCAGTTGAAAAGGAAAGAAGTGTTGGCGGCTGGGAGCCAAAAACAAAATTAGGAAAAGAAGTAAAATCCGGAAAAATAAAAAACATAGATGAAATTCTTGACAGCAAAAGAAAAATTCTTGAAAGTGAAATAGTCGACATTCTTCTCAATGTTAAATCTGATTTGATTGCAATTGGACAGTCTAAGGGTAAATTTGGCGGAGGAAAAAGAAGAGTTTGGAGACAGACGCAAAGAAAAACCATGGAGGGAAATGTTCCGACATTTTCAACACTTGCCATCATCGGAGATGAAAATGGACACATCGGAGCCGGTTCTGGAAGGTCTTCCGAAACTTTGCCAGCGAGGGAAAAGGCCGTAAGAAAAGCCAAATTAAATGTCCTTAAAGTGAGAAGAGTATGCGGCGCGTTTGATTGCTCATGTTCTGGATCACACACAATTCCTTTTGAAGTGAGGGGAAAGGCCGGAAGCATAAGAATTATTTTAGTGCCCGCGCCACAAGGAACGGGACTTGTTGCCGCAAATGAATTAAAAAAAGTATTCAAATTAGTTGGAATAAAGGATATATACAGCAAGACATTTGGAAAAAAAAGAACAACATTCAATTTAGTTAAAGCTTGCATCGACGCTTTAAAGAAAACAAATCAGAAACAGGAGATTACTGAAAAATGATATGCATAATAAGAATTAGGGGAAATGTGGGATTGAAAAGAGACGTAATTGAAAATTTCAACAGACTCAGATTGAAAAGAAAATATGCATGCGTTGTAATAAAAAGTAATTCTCAAAATTTAGGAATGATAAGAAAAGTAAAAAATTTTGTTGCTTATGGTGAAATAGACGACGAAACTTTTGAAAAATTAATTGAAGCGAGGGGAAAATTATTAAATAAAACTAAAAAAATTGATTCAAAAAAAGCCGTGGCTGAAATAAAAGATGGAAACAGCTATGAAGAAGTCAACTTAAAACCGTTCTTTAGACTTCATCCTCCAAGAGGCGGAATAGAAACCAAGATTCATTATCCTAAAGGCGTTTTGGGAAATCATAAAGAACATATTAATAAATTAATAAGGAGAATGTTATGATGTTTAAAAAAATAAATTTTATCACCAGCATCGCCACGAAATTGGCGACGCAGAGAATGTTATAAAATGGCAGAAAAATTAGAAGAAATTTTTGAGTCTGGAGATAAAGTGGTATTTATTCCAGAAAAAAAAGTTTATGATTTTGGATACATGGGCATGACGGGAAAGGCAATAATCTACAAAGAAGGAGAAAGAAATATGCAAGACAGTTATGCCGTTGAATTAAATCAGTTAATGAAGTTAAAAAAATGAAAGTCAAGAGAAGAAAGAGATCGTCGAGAATGCATGGAAGAGGAATGGGAACGCACGGACGCGGTTCTAGAAAGAAAGCCAAGAAATCAGGACACCATGGCGGAGCGGGAATGGCTGGAACCGGAAAAAGAGCCGACCATAAAAAAACACTCATCAACAAACTTTATGGAAACGATTATTTTGGAAAGCAAGGAGTAACTAGCAGAGGAACGGAGAAAGACAGAAGAAAAAGAATAAATCTTCAAACAATTGGATTAAACATTGACGGCTATGTAAAAAAAGGAATTGCGAAAAAAACAAAAGATGGATTTGAAATAAATCTTGAAGAATATAAAATTCTTGGCGACGGAGATTTGAAAATAAAGATAATAATAAAAGCCAAGGAAGCATCAAATTCAGCAGTTGAAAAAGTTAAAAAGCTCGGAGGGGAAATTCTCCTCGTTAGTTCGCCTAAAATTGGTCAAACTAAAACTGGTGAAAAATAAGGTTAAAATAAAATGGATTTAAATAAAAAACGGGAAATTTTTGTATAAATCATTTTCCAAAAAAATTTGAAAAATGGATTTAAGGAATATATTTAATTATATACCTGAGGTAACAAAACCTGAAGAAAAAAGAGTTGATTTCAAGGTTAAGTTAAAATGGACTATCATAATTCTTGTTGCTTTTTTCATTCTTACAAATATTTCGCTTTTCGGTTTGACGAATAATGCTCTTCAGAGATTCCAGTATCTTGCAATTGTTCTAGGAACTGATTTTGGGAGTATAATCTCTCTTGGAGTTGGCCCAATTGTTATGGCTTCAATTATTCTTCAATTGCTTACAGGTTCTGGAATTTTGAATATTGACACAACGACGACGGAAGGAAAGAAATTTTTCCAAGGATTGCAGAAAATTCTAGTTTTGTTTTTCATAATTTTTGAATCTCTAGTCTATGTTTTAATGCAAGGACTTCAGGCAGCTCCCGGATTTACTTACATATTGATTTTGCAGTTAATTCTAGGTGGTTTAGCAATTTTCTACATGGGTGAAGTAATGGACAAATGGGGATTTGGTTCTGGAGTTTCAATGTTTATAGGGGCGGGAATCAGCTGGAGACTTATTACCGGGGCATTTCAATTTATTGATCAACAGGGAAGAAATTGTCTTATTAATTTTAGCGCAACGCCATGTTCTGGAAAAGTTTTGGTTTTAATACAATCCATAATAAATAGATATCCTGTAGAATTCATTTCTGCATTCGCAGCAATTTTATCGACGGTGTTAATTTTCCTTATTGTTGTTTGGGCACAATCATTGAAAGTAGAAATTCCATTATCATTCGGCAGAGTGAGGGGATATGGAATAAAGTGGCCTCTTGCATTTTTCTACGCGTCTAATATTCCGGTTATTTTGGCGGCAGCATTGGTTGCAAACTTCCAGCTCTTCGGAGGTTTGATTGAAAATGTTGCGACTCCTTGTTTGTCCGGAGCATGTTCTGGGGCTGCTAAAGTGGCGTCGTATTTCGGATTTTTGGGACACTTCGTTCAAGGGAGAGCCGTTTCCGGATTTGCATTTTGGCTTGGCTCGACAGATCTTGTTGAATTGATAATAAGAGGCGGATTCCTGCCGATATATTTAATTCAAGGTTTGACTCATACATTATTCTTCATGGTGTTTTCCGTCGTATTTGCAGTATTTTGGGTAAAGACTTCTGGAATGGATGCAAAAAGTCAGGCGCATAAAATTGCAGCCTCGGGATTACAAGTAGCGGGATTCAGGCAAGATGAAAGAGTTCTTGAGAGCATACTTGAAAGATACATAATGCCTCTGACGATAATGGGTGGTTTGGCGATAGGATTGCTCGCGTCGATAACTGACTTGCTCGGAGCATTAGTTTCTGGAACAGCCATTCTTCTTGTAATAACAATTTTCTTCCAGTTCTATCAGGGAATTGCGCAACAGCATCAGACAGACATGTACCCTGCAATGAAAAAATTCATGGGAGGTTAATTTAAAAATATCTTTCTACTATAATCAAAATGATACTAACAGAATTAATGACTGCAAATCCGAAGACAAGCATTATTGTCGTTTCCATTTTCGTCACTCTCGCAATGACGTTAATAACAAAATTCTTCACGAATCAGAATAGAATTGGGGAGCTTAAGAAAGTGCAAAATGCCTGTAAGATTAGAATAAAGGAAAATAAAGGCAAACCAGAGGAGCTAGCCAAAATCAACAAAGAGATGCTTGATTGCTCAATGGAACTAATGAGACATTCAATGATGCCGATTTTGTTTACATTTTTGCCATTGTTATTTTTAATATACTGGCTGAGGGGAGTTTATGCCACGACTGAGATTGCAAAGACGTGGATTTGGTTCTACATTCTTTCTGGAGTAGCTTCAAATCTAATTTTTAGGAAGATTTTTAAGGTTGTTTAATGAGGGGCACCAAGGTTCCCCTTACACTAACCCTCCTTTGAAAGCCCACGGTAAACTTTAAAAGCAGATTCTTTATGAATTATTTATGGAAGAAAACAATCAAGAATTTTTATTCAAGCTGAGCATGTTTGAGCAGCAGATTGGACAAATGCAGCAGCAGATAAATGCCGTCGAGGAAGGGATTGTCGAACTTGATTCTTTGAATCTTGGACTTAATGAAATTAATAATTCTGAAGGAAAAGAAATTCTCGCTGCAGTTGGAAGAGGAATATTCATAAAATCGAAAATAACTTCAGAAAATCTTATTGTTGATGTTGGCGGAAGAAATTTCGTGAAAAAATCCGTTTTTGAAACGCAGGAAATTATAAAGAAACAAATAGAAAAACTTGAAGAAATCAAGAAAGAACTTGGAAATGGCTTGGAAGAAATTAGCAGAGAGGCGGAAAAAGTAATCGGCGAAGCGCAGAAGAATTAATTTTTTCTTTTCAAAAATTCATCGTAGCTTAAAATACCCAGCTCAGAAATAATTTTTATGATATATTTTTTTGGCACAAATTCAAAAGCAGGGTTTTTAATTTTGATATTTTTTGGGACTTTGTTCCAGACTTCATTTAATCCTCGCTGTTCTATTGGAATATTTTTAGAAGAATATTTCCATGAATCTGCGATGATGTAAACTGGAATTTTCTCCAGCTTTGCTATTTTGGCAATAACATTGCTTCCAATTTTATTTATAATTCCATTTTTCTGCAATGCGTCTGAACCAAGAAAAACTTTTATTGTTTTTTTTGTTTCATTTTTAGAAAGCGCAACTCCGACGGCAGAATCGATGAACATTGTTACTTTTATTCCGGCTTTTCTAAGTTGTTCGGCAGTTTTTCTTCCTTGAAACAACGGACGTGTTTCTGTATTGTAAACTTCAAATTTTTTTCCTTTCTTTTTTGAATAAATCAAGGCATTAATCACATTTGTCGAATGACAATGTGTGAAAATTATATCGTTGCTTTTTATTATTTTAAAAACATAAAGATTTATTTTTTCCTGCGCCTCGTCAAAATGTTTGTAAATTTTTTCATATGGTTCTTTCTCGGCTTTTTTTAAAACGTTAAACAGCATCGGTTCAGTCGGACGAGCAGACATCAATTTAGCAATTGATTGCTTACTTGGATAAATGGAATACGCATAAAGCGCTGCTTTAGCAATATTTCTCGCCCCTTGGATTTTAATTTCCTTTATTTCTTTGAGAATTTTGTTAAACTTTTTCTCACCATTCTTTTTCATTTAGAATTATAGTTAAGAATGTTTAAAAATTATGTTTTTCTTCTTAGTAAATGCTTGAATCGATGATTAATCCGAAGAGGTTGAAAAAGGGGCCTTGGAAAATGTTTTTTATCGGAATTCTTTATGCGTCGCTGTCGCTTTTGCTTTCGCAATGGTTCTTTTCTAAAGATGCTGTTTTAAGCCATTACTCAGGAATTATTGTCGTAACGTTCTGCGTGTTGTTTTCATTGCCTTTCATGTATTATCTTATTAAAACAGACGAAGTTGAAGATGAAGAAACTGCTGGTTTCTGGGGAGTCTGGAGAACACACAGCAATGCAATTTATGCTTTTATGTGGTTGTTTTTGGGATTCATAGTTGCATTTTCATTCTGGTATATAATTCTTGGGGATCAAAATTTATTCAATGCCCAGATTGAAACATATTGCATGATAAATTCTCCGGGGAATTTGGAAAAATGCGCCAACCAATATTCTTTAGGACAAATAAGTCCGACTGGAGCTGCAACAAGCGAGGCGAGACTACTTGCAATAATAAGCAACAATATTTATGTCATGATTTTCACGCTTATTTTTTCGCTGATTTTTGGCGCGGGAGCCATATTTATACTTGCATGGAACGCCAGCGTTATAGCAACTGCAATAGGAATATTCACGCAATATCAAATAAGTGAAATTCCAATGGGAATTGCCAGATACATGATTCATGGATTTCCAGAAATAACTGCTTATTTTGTAACGGCTCTAGCGGGCGGAATTTTTGGAGTTGGAGTAATAAGAAATGGCATACTAAATATTAAATTTCTAAGAGTTTTAGACAATGTTGTAGTCTTGCTATTTATCTCTATTGTTCTTCTTATTGTTGCAGGATTAATTGAAGTTTACCTTACCCCGTTCTTATTCGCCTGATTGGTAAACTTTATATAGAATTATTTTTTAAAGTCAAAATAAGGAAACAAGGATTATGGAAAATTCTGAGAGTGAAGCTATTGAAAAGCGAAAGAAAGACGTAATTAATTTCTTAAAGGAAAAAAAAGAATGGATAACTTATTTGATTTTAGCTGGAATTGTTTTCGTAGGGTTTTACATAAGAACAAGGAACATTCCCAGATTAATTGATGTGACCACAAAAACATGGACGCTTGCACCTGACTTGGACCCTTTCCTTTTCTTGAGATGGGCAAAATATATTGTAGCGAATGGGCATCTTATGGTTTTGGACACCATGAGATATGTTCCCATTGGATATGATACTTCCGGTGAAATGAAATTATTGGCTTACCTGATTGCATGGTTTTATCATATCATGGTTTTTTTTGACAAAAGCGTTACAGTCACTTATGCCGCAATTTGGTTTCCAGTAATTGCGTTTATATTCACAACTATCGCATTTTTTCTTTTT
>Ga0209515_10000291_pt1 | contig 95403 bp, 87 predicted proteins | sample Subgroupgradi54m_FD_187454 | JGI IMG/M metagenome (GOLD analysis project Ga0209515, IMG submission 187454) | Subsurface groundwater microbial communities from S. Glens Falls, New York, USA - GMW60B uncontaminated upgradient, 5.4 m (SPAdes)... ... | reverse complement strand
TAGGGATGGTCGGCCGGCAGGTCATCGTGCTGGCGCAGCAGCTCTTCGGTGGTTGCCTGCGCGTCCGCCGCTGGGCTGCGACGGGATGGGGCAACCGTGGGCAGGTGCGTCGAGCGCGGGGCGGGGTGGCTGGCGGCGGGCGCCGCCGGTTCAGCTGGGTACGGGGTGGTCGCACTGCTCATGGTTCGCTCGGCGACAAGGGTCATGGTGATCGACGCCCTTCACGGAAAATACGCCGCGGTGTGCCGGCAGGGTCGGCGCCTCAGCTGAGTCGCCGGGAGTCGCTGATCGGGACCGCGTGGTCTGGGCGGCGGAGATGTGCCAGCGCGAACGCTGATGGGTGCGGCGGCGCTGACAAAGTCGATCGTGGGTCTGCCGGCCGATCGACGCCAGAGCCGAACGGCCCGGGTACCACTGACGGCGGTGCTCACGACTCCTCGGCAATCAACGCTCACGCACGTCGCCGGGGTCCAGAGCGGCACCCCCAGCGTACGCCCGGCGGGGTTGCCGGAAAACCAGTGCCGCACGGCCCGAGCGCCGCCGGCCGCCACGCGGCATGCTGATCGCATGGACTCTGGCGAGGAGTACCCGACGACCGAAGCCGCGAATCGGCCGGGGGTCCAGGCTCTCGCGCAGGCGGCCGACGCCGCACGCTACGCACCATCGATCCACAACACACAGCCCTGGCGCTGGCGGGTACACGGCGACGCGGCAGAGCTCTACGGTGAACGCCGCCGCCAGCTCGGGACTCTCGATCCCGACGCGAGGCTCCTGATGATCAGTTGCGGTGCCGCGTTGCAGCACGCCCTGGTGGCGTTGGCCGCGCAGGGATGGCGTACCGACGTCGACCGCATCGCGGGCCACCGCTGGAGCGTCAGCACAGGCGTAGCCGACCCGATCGGCACCGCCGCCGGTACCCCCGACGACGATCTCATCGCCCGGGTGCGACTGTCCGGTCGCAGCGAAGTCGACCCGGTTGCGCTGCGCCGGTTCCAGACGATGATGCTGCGCCACACCGACCGCCGGGCGGCGACGAACGAGCCGGTCGACCCGGCAGCCGTCGAGGCGGTCGCTCAGGCGGCCGTGCAGGAGCACACGGGGTTGCAGGTGCTGCGCCCGGACCAGGTGATCGAGCTTGCGGTTGCCGTACAGCGGGCGCAGGACGTCGAGATCGCGGATCCGCGGCAGCGGGCCGAGCTGGCCCGGTGGGTGGGCGGGACCCGCGCCGCCGGTACCGGGGTGCCCGATGCCGTGCTGCCGAGCGGCAAGCCGCAGACAACGGTCCCCGGCCGCGACTTCGGCCGGGCCGGATCGCTGCCGGTGGGCGCCGGACACGACACCGCAGCGGTCTACGCGGTCCTGCACGGCGATACGGACACCCCGCTGGACTGGCTCCGTGCCGGCGAGGCACTGAGCGCCGGCTGGCTGGTCGCGATCGAACGAGGGCTGTCGCTATTGCCGTTCAGCGCACCGGTCGAGGTGCTGAGCACCCGCCAGGCGCTGCGCCATCTGCTGGCCGGCATCACCTATCCGTACCTGGCGCTGCGGCTCAGCCGGACGGATCCTGCACACGCCGACCCGCCCTACACCCCCAGACTCGCCGCCGAACAGGTCATCGAAATCGTCGATCCGGGCTGAGGTGCCACCGGTGGGTGCCATTTCCTGACGCCAGCGCGTTTCAGCGGGCAGGTGATCGACCCTCGCGCACGGGTGTACAACGTGGACAGTAGTGCCGCAGCCCACTGGTCGCGGGCCGCCCGCTCCAGCCCCGAGCCATCGCCGCGGCCCAGACCGTACGGAGCACCGGTAGCGAGTCTGCCGGCAGGGCAAAGGCCTCATCGCAGGAGTCGCACCACAGATCCGCCTGTACACCGGCATCACAGCTGGTCGTCACAATCAACATCTCATCCGCTCCCGTCGCGACCCCGGTCAGCGCCCTGCTGCGGCGCGAGCGCGGCGAACTCCGTCGCGTGCGTCACGTCATCGGCGCTGACCACGCCGACCAGCAGGCCACCCTCAACGACAAGCGCCAATGCGCCACGCGCCACGACCAACGCCACATCGGCGAGCGGCGCAGCCGCCTCGACCACCGGCACCGAGGTCAACGGTGTGGCGATATCGGCCAGCAGAACGGTTGCCCTTGCCCCGACCGGCACCCGGCCCAGGTCGGCCAGGCGGACCAACCCGACCGGGTGGCCGGCGTCGTCCCGAACGGGAAACGCCCGATGCCGGGGGCCGGTGGCGACCGTACGCACGAAGTCGTCGACGCTCTGGTGCGGGTACCCGCAGACCGGGTCGGCGTGCATCACCGTACGCACCGGCACCCGGCCGAGCAGCGAGTGGTACCGGACAGCCACGGTCTCGGCGTTGGCAGCAGAGAGGAGGAACCATCCCACCAGCGCCAGCCACAACCCGCTCAGTGCACTCAGGAACAGCACCTGGGCGAACCCGAGGAGTACCAGCAGCATGCCGATTCCGTGGCCGGCGCGCGCCGCCGACAGGGCTGCCCGGTCCCGGTCGCCGTGCCGGCGCCACAGCAGCGCCCGCAGGACGCGCCCGCCGTCCAGCGGTGCGCCGGGCAGCAGGTTGAACACCGCCAGGACCACGTTGATCAGCGAAAGCCAGCCGAACGCACCGTTGACGACCGCCGGTACCCCCAACGCGGTACCGGCGAGGCTGGCCGCGCCGAAGCCGAGGCCCGCGGCGAGACTGGTCAACGGCCCAGCCGCGGCCACCAGCAGGTCGGCCCGAGCCGTGGGCGCCTCATCGGCGAGCTCAGCGACGCCGCCGAGCAGCCACAAGGTGATCTGTTCGACCCTGATGCCGAAGCGCCGGGCCACCAGGGCATGCGCCAACTCGTGGGTCAGCAGGGACACCATGAACAACGCCGCCCCCGCGACGCCCACCGCCCAGTAGACACTCCACGGCTGCCCCGGTGCGGCGCCGGGCAGGATCGTGATGGCCAGGGCCTGGACCAGCAGGGCCATGATGACCACGACCGTCCAGTGCACACCCACCCGGATCCCGGCGATCCGGCCCAGCTGCAACGTCTGCTTCATGGTCTGGTCCTTTCCCTCCTGGCTGGGCTGTCACACCCGGCCGGACGGCTGGAGCCGGAAATCCCGCTGGCGTAGGTACGACCGGCCACCGTCACACCGACCGATGGTCGGTGCTGCCGGGGCGGTGCGGATTGCCACGCCAGTGCCCGGGCGTGGCCAGACAAGCGGTTCGGCGCCGCATACCGCCACCGTCGGCCATCGGAGCCCGACCCCAGTAGGGCCGTTAGACCCCGATTCGCAGGCCAGCGGGGCGCGCAGCAGACCCCGGCGGGGCGCGCAGCAGACCCCGGCGGGCGGAAAGGACCCGTCGATCCTGCCGATCGGCCCTGTCCGCGCCGGGCCGACACGACGCAGTCTGCGGGCAGGACGGCAGCCACCCGCGGCACCGGCGAGGAGGAGATGATGGACGCCAAGAAAGTCGTCGTGGGGATCGACACCTCCACGCCCAGCCTGGCGGCATTGCGCTGGGCCGCTGGACAGGCGCGGCGGCACGACGCCGAGCTGCAGGTGCTCTTCGCCTACCACTGGCGTATGCCCGGCGCACACTTCGTGACCAGCGCGGAGCTGGAGAAGGCCGCCGACGAGCTGGCCACGCTGATCGTCGACGAGGCGGTCGCCGAGGCCCGGGAACTGGCGCCAGGCCTTGCCGCGTACGGCGCGGCGGTGCTCGGCAGCCCGGCCCGGGTCCTGCTGAACGCGGCCGCCGACGCCACGCTCCTGGTCGTCGGCCACCGCGGCCGCGGAGGCTTCACCAGCCTGCTGGCCGGTTCGGTCGGGGTCGCCGTGGCCACCCATGCCCCGTGCCCGGTCGCCGTGGTGCGCGGCCGCGCCGACACCGCCACCGGCGGCGTCGTGGTCGGCGTCGACGGATCGCCCTCGGCCGACCACGCCATCGGCCTGGCCTTCGCCGAAGCCGCAGCACGCGGCTGCGGCCTGGTCGCGGTCACCGCCTACACCGAACCGGTACCGCCGTGGACCGCCGACCTGCCCCCGATCGGGTACGACCCGGCCGCGGTCCGCGCTTCACTGCACGAAGAACTGGTCCGCCACGTCGCCGGCTGGCGCGACAGGTACCCGGGCGTGCCGGTGGCGTACACCGTCGAGGCCGGCAGCACAGCCTCGGTGCTCACCGACCAGTCCCGGCAGGCGCAGCTGGTCGTCGTCGGCACCCGCGGACGGGGCGGATTCGCCGGGCTGCTCCTCGGCTCGGTCGGCCAGCAGCTGCTGCACCACGCCGACTGCCCGGTGCTGATCGCCCGCGGCCCGACCCTGGACCCCACCGACTGACCGCAAGGAGAACACCATGAACGCGTGCACCACGCCGCGTGCCCCGTGGATCATCCGCAACGCCCAGCGACACCAACAACGATGATGGATACCACCGAAGTTGTCGTCGGTTTCGACAGATCGGCACCCAGCCTCACGGCGCTGCACTGGGCAGCGGCCGAGGCGGGTCGTCGCGGTGTACCGCTGCGGGTCGTGCTCGCCTACCACTGGCGCTTCCCCGGTGCTGAGCGGATGGCCGGTGAGGATTTCGCCGAGACGGTCCATCAGCAGGCCCGCACGATCGTCGCTGAGGCCGTCGTCCGGGCGCGCAAGGTCACGCCCGGTCTCGACGCCCACGGCTCCACAGTGGAGGGTCAAGCCGCTGCTGCGCTCCTGGAGGCGGCCGGGCAGGCCGCACTGACGGTCGTCGGCCACCGCGGCCGTGGCGGTTTCGCGAGCCTTCTGCTCGGCTCGGTCGGCCTGCAGGTCGCCACCCATGCCGACGGTCCGGTGGTGGTCGTCCGTGGCCGGGCCGACGCTGCGAACGGACCGGTCCTGGTCGGCGTCGACGGATCACCGCAGGCCGCCATCGCTGCGGGAGTGGCGTTCGAGGAAGCTGCGGCCCGGCACTGTGCCGTGCTCGCGGCCCGAGCCCACCCCGACCTGACGGCGCCCTGGGCCATCGAGCCGCCGGCCGGACACGACGCCGCCGCCGAGGCCGATCGGCTCCGCACGGAGCTGACCCAGCAGCTCGCCGGCCTGCGCAGCAGGTACCCACAGGTGCCCGTCGAGTACCAGGTACGGCAGGGCCAGGCCGCCGACGTGCTCACCTACCTGTCGCTGCAGGCCCAGCTGGTCGTCGTCGGCACCCGCAGCCACGGTGGATTCGCCGGCCTGCTGCTCGGCTCGGTCGCCCAACAACTGCTCCAGCACAGCGACTGCCCCGTGCTCATCGCCCGTACCCGGTCGGGCACCTCCCCGCGCGTCGGGTAGGGGTACCGGTCACCCGCTCCGGCGGGCTGTCGCAAAGGTGGCCGATGCCAGCACCGGAACGCTCATGACCCGCGGACTGAGCGGGTCCACCGCCGCCCGCCGGCTCGCCGCCGACGGACCGAACCAGGTGCATGCCGCAGCGCCGCCGCGACTGGTGTTTCGCGCTGCGCGCCAGTTCGCCGACCCGCTGGTCGCGTTGCTGCTCGCCGCCGCGGTGGTGACCGCGCTGCTGCGCGACGCCACCGACACCGCGGTCATCGCGCTGGTGATCGTGGTCAACACCGCGATCGGGGTGTTCCAGGAGGTCCGCGCGGAGCACGCGATCGCCGCGCTGCAACGGCTCGGTGCGCCGACCGCACGCGTGGTCCGCGATGGCGTCCTCCGGGTGGTGCCCGCAGCCGAACTGGTCCGGGGCGACCTGGTGGTGCTCTCCGCCGGTGACATCGTGCCGGCGGACCTTACGCTCACCGACGCCCAGCGGCTGCGGGTGGACGAGTCGATGCTCACCGGCGAATCGGTGCCGGTCGACCGCAGCACCGGCTCCGAGGTCAACGCCGGGACCGTCACGCTGACCGGCCGGGCCGAGGGCGTCGTGGTGCGCACCGGTCCGGCCAGCGCCCTGGGCCGTATCGCGGCGCTGGTGTCCGGCGTCCGCCCGGGGCCCACACCGCTGCAGCGCCGGCTGGCCCGGCTGGGCCAGGTGCTGGGCATTCTGGTCGTGGCACTGTCCGCGGTGGTGATGCTGCTCGGCCTGTACGCCGGCCGCCCACTGACCCAGATGGCGATCACCGCGGTCAGTCTGGTCGTCGCGGCGGTGCCGGAGTCGCTGCCGGCCGTGGTCACGCTGGCCCTCGCGCTCGGTGCGCACCGGATGGCCCGCGGCAACGCGATAGCCCGGCGGTTGCATGCGGTCGAGACGCTCGGCTCGGTGACCGTCGTCGCCTTCGACAAGACCGGCACGGTCACCGAGGGGCGGATGGCCGTCGAGCGCGCGGTGACCGCCGACGGCCACAGCTACCAGGTGCGCGGCAGTGGGTACTCCCCGCACGGATCGGTCCTACGGGCCGACGACCAACCGTACGAACCGCCGTTGCCGGTACCCCTGGCAGAGCTGGCCCGCGCCGCGGTGCTGTGCAACGACGCCCAGCTCACCGCACCGACCGCTGACAGTCCTGAGTGGACGGCCATCGGCGACCCGCTGGAGGCGGCGCTGGTCGCGTTCGCGGCCCGCTGCGGTGTGGATGCCGACACCGAGCGGGCCGCCGCGCCGCGCATCGGTGAACAGCCCTTCGACGCCGCCACCCGCCGCATGCTCACCTACCACTCCACAGTGGACGGCCGGGTACTGGTGGTGTGCAAGGGCGCACCGGAAGCTGTACTGACGCCGCAGCTCGTCGACGCGCGGGCCGAGACGATCGCCGCGACGCTCGATGCCGCGCACACCCTGGCCGGCTCGGGCCTGCGGGTCCTGGCCTGCGCGGCTGCCGTGCACGACCACGCCCCCTCCCACACCTCCGGCCCGCTCAGGCTGCGGGCGCTCGGGCTGGTCGGGGTGGGTGATCCCATCAGACAGGGCGCGACCGCCGTCGCGGAGGCCTTCGAGCGCGCCGGAATCCGGCTGGTCCTGATCACCGGCGACCACGCGGCAACCGCCACCACGATTGCCGACCGGCTGCACATCTGGCACCCCGGCGACCTGGTCGTGCGCGGCGACACCGACGAGCTGGCCGAAGTCGACGGGGCACGGGCGCGGGTCTACGCCAGGATCCTGCCGGAACAGAAACTCGACATCGTCGCCGCGCTGCAACGCGACGGCCAGGTGGTGGCGATGACCGGCGATGGCGTCAACGACGCGCCCGCGTTGCGCCGGGCCGACATCGGCGTGGCCATGGGCGCCCGCGGCACCGAGGTGGCCCGCCAGGCCGCCGACCTGGTCCTCACCGACGACAACCTGGGCACCGTCGCGCTCGCGGTCGGCGAAGGGCGGCGGATCTACGACAACATCCGTCGATTCCTGCGCTACGCGCTCTCGGGCGGCGTCGCCGAGCTGCTGGTCATGTTGGTCGGCCCTTTCGTCGGGCTCGCGGTGCCGCTACTGCCGGCCCAGATCCTGTGGGTCAACCTGCTGACGCACGGCCTGCCGGGGGTGGCCATGGGCGCCGAGCCCGCCTCGCCCGCGGTGATGAGCCGGCAACCGCGCTCGCCCCAGGAATCGATTCTCGGCGCCGGCCTGGCCGGCAGTGTGCTGATCGGCGGTACGTTCATCGCCGGGTGTGTGCTGGGGGCCGCCGTGGTCGCGGCTCGCGCGGGCGCACCCTGGCAGTCGATCGCCTTCGTGGTGCTCGGACTCGCCCAGCTCGGGGTGGCGCTCGCGGTACGCGCACCCCGCCAGCGCGGTGGGCCCGGCAACCCGGGACTTGCCGCCGCGGTGGCGTTGTCGGGTGTACTGCAGCTCGCCGCAGTGGTCTGGTCTCCGTTACGGGGGCTGCTCGGCACCGACCCGCTCACCGGGGGCCAGCTGGCCGCATGTGCTGCCGTCGCGGCGCTCCCCGGTGCCGCGCTCGCCGTCACCCGGGCAGTGGCCCGCAGGCGGCGCCAGCAGCCCCCACTGTCGGGCTGAACTCAGGCACGGAGCTCCTCAACTGGCAACGACATCAGCGACCGGCCGGCGAGGGCTTGCCGGCGCGGCAACGGCGTACCCGAAACGCAGCAGCATCTGCGGCGGGGCGTGCCGGCCCAGCGCCAGCCGCAACTGTTCGCGCACCGCGGGTACCTCGATGGGTTGGGAGAACATCGACGCGGCCAGTCCGAGGTCGGTGGCGGTCAGCAGGACCCGCTGCAGCGCCTGCCCGACCTGGAGCTGGTCGGTCGGCCAGTCCCCGGCGCCACCGATGATCGCGAGCAGCGGGTCCCGTTCGAAGTCACGGTGCCGGGGCAGCTCAGGGCCGCCGAAGTCGCGCCGGCGCAGCAGGTCGTCCGGTCGGGGCGCCGGTCCGCCGGCCGCCACCGACACGCCGTCGATGGCCGACCCGTCCGGGCGGGTCCACGCCGAGAGCTCGGACTGATAGGCGCCGTCGAGGCGGAGCAGCCCGTCGGCGGTGTGCACCAGACCGGCGGTCGCCTCGACGGCGACCGGTCCGAGGAGCAGGTCCAGCCAGGCGTGCTCGGCGCGGGCCGCGGCGATCAGTTCGGCCCGGACATCCACCGGAACCGGCGTGTCCAGGAACGGCGCCCGGTTGCTGTGCCGCCGGGGGATCGCCCGGTACAGGCGCAGCTCGGCCGGGAGCGGCCGGCGGGGCGGCGCGGGAGTCAGCCGGGCGACCAGGTGCGGCTCGCCGCGGTCCGGCAGCAACGCAACCGTGGCGGGTACTCCGCGCGCGGCCAGCGCCAGCCGCAGGTTGAACAGGGCGGCGCCGCAGCCCAACCGGGCCGCCCAGCCCGAGGCGTCGGCGAACGGCAGCTGACGGTCCGGATCCACCAGGAGGTCGAGGTGCTCGCGATGCAGCCGGAACTGCCACGGCTGGCTGTTGTGCATGGACGGCGCGCGGGTGGCCGCGTCCAGTACGGCGGCGAAGTCCTCCGGCCCCAGCCAGCTCATCCGGTCCGCCTCAGCCTGCTCACGTGGACCGTGTCGGCGGCCGGCCGGCGGCGCGTCTTCGACAGCCAGCCGTCGGCGGGCACCCCCACCCGCAACGCCAGCGCCGGGTACCCGATGCCGCTGAGCAGGTCACGCAGCAACTGCCGGGCTGCGGGCACCTCAGCGACATCGCTCATCGGCGACGCAGCCAGTCGCTCGGTGGTGGCGGTCAGCAGCACCGCGGAGAGTGCCTCGCCGGCAGCCAGCCAGGATGCCGGGGTATCGGCGTCGGTGAACAGCACCGTGTAGCGGGCGTACCGGTCGGCCAGTTCGGTGCCGACCCGTGCGGGTGGGGCGCCCAGGGTGAAGTCACGTACCGGCACCGGGCGTGGCCGCGCCGGCCCGCCGCTGCTCGCCGGCACCCCTTCCCGCGCATCGGACGGCCGGGCCGACCAGGCGGCAAGTTCCGCCCGGAATGCGGGGTCGGCGAACTCGGTGGCGCCCGCGTGGGCAGCCGCCACGGTCAACGTGACCACGTCCTCGGGGCGCAGCAGGTACAGGTGTGCGCCGTTGGCCTCGGCCGCGGCGCGCAGCGCGTCCAGAGCGGGCGCGGGTACCTCGGAGTCGGCGAACGGCCGCCGGTCGGTACGCCGCAGCGCGATGGTCTGCTGCCGGCGTACCGCGGCCGGCGACGGAGTACCGAAGCCCGTCACCCGGATCCGGGCGAGCAGGTCGGGGTCGGCCGGGTCGGGCGCCCGAAGCACCTCGGCGATCGCACCGACGCCCGCCAGCGCGGTCCACGCGTGGTGCAGCGCAGCCCCGCAACTGATCATCAGCAGCCGCCCGTCCGGGTCGATCGTGTGGAGCTGGTGCTCCCGATCGGCGCGCAGCTCCGCGACATCAGCAGCGATGCGCCAGCACCAGGGCTGGCTGTTGAACAGTGACGGGGCGCAGCGGGCCGCCACGGCTGCCCGCACCAGCGCGCGGTTCACCGGACCGACCCGGCTCGTCGCATCAGGGCCGGTGAACTCGATGGTGGGCATGGCTGCCTCCTCTCGCCTCCACTTTCCTTGCGTGCGGGCGCGCGATGCAGAGCCGTTGTGCCCCTGATGACGGGACCGGCGCCCCCTTTTCGCGAACGATCAGATGGCCCTGTCCGGTTCGGGACCTCCGGCCCAGCGCCGACCGGCCCGGGTGGGGTAGAAACGACGAATGATCCGGGTATATCTGCTCGACGACCATGAGGTCGTCCGTCACGGCCTGCGCGACCTGCTCGAACGTGAGGGGGACATCACGATCGTGGGCGAGTCCGGGTCGGCGGTGGACGCCGAGCACCGCATCCCGGCGCTACACCCCGACGTGGCGATCCTCGACGCCCGGCTGCCCGACGGCAGTGGTATCGATGTGTGCCGCGAGGTCCGCTCGGTCGACCCCACGATCCAGGCGCTGATCCTCACCTCGTTCGAAGACGACGAGGCGCTCTTCGCCGCGATCATGGCAGGCGCCGCCGGGTACGTACTCAAGCAGATCCGTGGCACCGACCTCGTCGACGCGGTCCGCCGGGTGGCCGCCGGGCAGTCCCTGCTGGACCCGGCCGTCACCGCCCGGGTCCTCGACCGGATCCGTCGCGGCCCCGAACAGCCCGCCGAGCTCAAGAGCCTGACCGAGCAGGAACGGCGGATCCTCACGCTGGTCGCCGAAGGGTTGACCAACCGGGAGATCGCCCAGCGGATGTTCCTGTCCGAGAAGACCGTCAAGAACTACGTGTCCAGCCTGCTCGCCAAGCTCGGCATGGAGCGGCGGACCCAGGCCGCCGTACTCGCCACCAAGCTGCTCAGCGGCGACTGAGCTAGACCGGCACGCTCCAGGTCAGCTTCGTGCCACGGGGGTACGCCGCCGCGACGGTACAGGTGCCGCCCAGCTCTTCGGCGCGGCGACGCATGTTGGTCAGGCCCCCGGTGCTGGATGCGTCGCCGATCCCGACACCGTCGTCGGCGACAGTGACCGCCAGGCGCCCATCGGCCATCGAGATACCGACCTCCACGGCGCTGGCCTGGGCGTGGCGGGCCACGTTGGACAGCGACTCGCGCAGCACCGCGAGCAGAGCGGGGCGCACCGACTCGGGCACCGCGCTGTCGATCGGCCCGTTCAGGGTCACCTGCGGCCGGAAACCCAGGGAGCTGCGGACCTCCTCTGCCAGCGCCCGGATCTCCCCTCGCAGCTCACTGCCGGCAGGGGTACGCAGCTCGAAGATGGCACCGCGGATGTCGCGGATGGTGTTGTCGAGGTCGTCGACGACCTTGTCGACACGGGCGCGCACCTCGGGCCTGACCGCTCCCCGCGATGTCGCCTGCAGGTGCATGCCGGCGGCGAAGAGTCGCTGGATCACCACATCGTGCAGGTCGCGGGCGATGCGTTCGCGGTCGCCCAGAACGGCCAGCATCTCCCGTTCGTCCTGCGCGCGGGCCCGTTCCAGGGCCAGCGCCGCCTGCCCGGCGAACGTCTCGACGAGGGCCACATCCGGGTCCTCGGCGAAGACCACACTGCCGCGCCGGTACGCCACGACCAGCGCCCCCAACGTCTCTCCGCCTGCTGCCAGCGGCACCAGCAGCGCCGTACCGGTCTGCAACGCGACGGGCCATGCGGTCGCCTTGCCGAGATCCTCCACGACGGTGATGTGCCGGTCGGCCAGCACCGCCCGGAACTCGCCCCGGGCGCCGCGGACCGTTGCGCCGAGCAGTCCGGTCGGGACCTCACCGGCGGTCACCTCCACGGTGAGCGCGTCCTCAGCCTCGTCGTAGATCATCACGAGGGTGAGGTCCGCCTCGGCCACCTCCCGGGCGCGGGAGGCGACGAGCTGCAGCGCCGACGTGCGGTTGACCTCGCCGAGCAGCACCGCGGTGATCTCGGTGGCCGCCTCCAGCCAGCGCTGCCGGCGGCGCATCTGCGCGTAGAGGCGGGCGTTCTCGATCGCGGCACCGGCGGCGACGGCGAGGGCGACCATCAGCTCTTCGTCGTCGTCGCTGAACGGGCCCCCGCCGCGCTTGTCGGCCAGGTACAGGTTGCCGAAGACCTGGTCGCGGATGCGCACCGGTACGCCGAGGAAGCTGTGCATCACCGGATGGTGCGCCGGGAAGCCGTACGCCCGCGGGTGCGTGGAGATGTCCGGCAGCCGGATCGGCCGCGGTTCCTCGATGAGCAGCCCGAGCACGCCGTGCCCCCGCGGCAGATCCCCGATCAGCCGATGGTTCTCCTCGCTCATCCCATGCGTGACGAACTCGACCAGCGTGCGGTCGGGACCGATCACCCCGACGGCGCCGTACGTGGCGTCCGTCAGCCGGCACGCCGCCACCACGATCCGTTCCAGAGTGCTGCGCAGATCCAGATCGGTACCGATGCCGACCACCGCGTCCAGCAACGCCCGCAGCCGCTCCCGGCTTGCGGCGATCTCACCGACCCGGTCCAGCAGCTCCTGCAGCAGCTCGTCCAGTCGCACCCGCGAGAGCGGCGACAAGTTCAGCGACGGCGTTTCCCAGGTCAGCTCGGTCGGCGACGGGGTTTCGTTCGCCATGAGGGCATCGTATCGGCGCCGGCCCCCGGGTACCTGCCGGAAGTCCCACCGGTCGGGTCGTTCTGCCCTGCCGTCTGGCGTCGCCGCGTCCGATCATGTTCTCGAATACGGCACTGAACCCGCCGCCCGGCACCCCCGCGTACCCAAGGAGCGAAACGATGAAACGCAGAACTTTGGACATCCTGTTCAGCGTCGGCGGAACGCTGCTCGCGGGCCTGCTCCTGGCCATGGGCCTCGTCCTGACCAGCAACGCCACCTTCGCGAACACCTATGTGCACGACCAGCTCAGCCAACAGAACATCCACTTCAAGACCGCCGACACGCTCACCGACGAGGAGAAGAAGTCCACCTGCCTGGTGCAGTACGCCGGCCAGCAGCTCACCACCGGCAAGCAGGCGGAGTGCTACGCCAATGACTTCATCGGCCTGCACCTGACGTCGGTCGCGGGCGGGTTGACCTACGCCGACCTCGGCACCTCGCAGACCGAGCTCCGCGGGCAGATCGCGACGGCACAGAAGAACAACGACCCGGCCCTGCCCGACCTGCAGAAGAAGCTCACCGACGTGACCGCCCAGCGGGAGACCGCGTTCAAGGGTGAGACGCTGCGCGGCCTGCTCCTCACCTCGTTCGGCTTCAGCGAGTTCGGCACCAAGGCCGCCCAGGGCGCCACCGTCGCCTACCTCGCTGCCGCCCTGCTGGCGCTGCTGTCGATCGCCGGATTCCTGCACGCCCTGGTGACCCCGCGGAGCAAGGGCTTCGCCATCCCGGAGCCGGAGCCGGCCGCTGACCGCAAACTCGCCCACGCCTGAGCCTTCAACCGTCAGACAGTTCCGGGGCTCCCATCACCGGCCCCCGGAGCTGTCGCGGTTTCAGTTCGTGTCGGGGTTGCGCTGACGACACCGGCTCAGCTGACCTGGAAGGACCGCTTGGCCAGGCCGAGCCAGAATCCGTCGATGACCTGTTCGGGCGCGGCCTGCGGGTCGCTGGCCGCGCCCAGGGTCACGAACATGGGTGCGAAATGCTCGACGGTCGGGTGGGCGTACGGCATGCCGGGAGCGCGCTGGCGGAAGTCGACGAGCGAGTCGACGTCGCCGCGGGCCAGTGCCTCGGCGGCCCACGCGTCGAACTCGACCGACCAGCCCGGGGCCGCCGCGTCAGTACGGAAATCGTTCAGGAACGGCAGCCCGTGGGTGAGGAAGCCGGAGCCGACGATCAGTACCCCCTCGTCGCGCAGCGGGCGCAGCCGCCGTCCGATGTCGAGCAGGCGTACCGGATCGAGGCTGGGCATCGACATCTGCAGGACCGGGATGTCCGCGTCGGGGTACATCACGAGCAGCGGCACGTACGCGCCGTGGTCCAGGCCCCGGCTGGGGCGGTGCGCGACCGGTTCGGTGTCCGGCATCAGCGCCGCCACCGTCGCGGCGAGCTCCGGCGCCCCGGGAGCCGGGTACCGGGTCTGGTAGTACTGCGCCGGGAAGCCACCGAAGTCGTAGACCAGCGGCACCCCGTCCGCGGTGGCGCCGAGGGTGAGCGGCGCGGACTCCCAGTGCGCCGACACGATCAGGATCGCTGTCGGGCGGGGCAGGCCCTGCGCCCAGCCGGCAAGCTGCCCCGGCCATACCGGGTCGTCGACCAGGGGTGGGGCTCCGTGGCCGAGGTACACGGCGGGCATCGCCGCCGGTACCAGGGCCGGTACCGGTTCCGGCCGCACCGCGGCCGCGGCATCAGTCGGAGCAACGTGCGAGGTGCTGGGCATGATTGGCCTCCCGGGCCATTGTCGCCGGCCCGTGGGGCGATCCGCCTCTCGGCTGCGCCGCTGCCTGAAGAGTCCCTGGAAAAGAGCGACGGGTGCTGGCCAGGCACCTCGCAGGTGGTGCCAGGCCAGCACCCGTACACGTGTCGCGACGGCGGGGCTCGAACCCGGGGCTGAGCCGAGCCCGCCGCGCGTGCGCAAGCGCCGGTTGGTGTGGGAATTCAAGGGTGGTGCCGGCGCTCCCGCGTGGGAACGAGGTGGACGTTATCGGTACGTGACCACGTGCAAAAGCCCTGGCAGGCCACTTAACCGAGTCCTAAGCGAAACTTGGACCGGCCCTCAGGACCGCCGGGGACCGCGCCGCCAACCCCGGTCGCCGGGGTCGCGGGACAGCCGCCCCACGAACCCGAAACGACTGCCGGAGGCGGGTGGGCGCTCAGCATCTTCGAGCAGGACCACCACGCTGGCGCCGCCGAGCCGGCCCCGGCCGACGTTGACCGCGCCGCGGGCCGCCACAGCGACCCGCCGCACGATGTCCAGTCCCAGCCCGGTCGAGCCCCGGTCGCTCGCACCCCGACGCAGCGCGCGGTCCGGGTCGGCGATGCCGGGACCGCCGTCCTCGACCCGGATCGCCACGTACCCGTCGCGCCGCGACACCGAGACCTCGAACGGAACACCCTGCGGGGTGTACCGGCAGACGTTGCCCAGCAGGGCGTCCAGCGCAGCCGCCAGTTCGGCACGGGGTATCGGCACCGGAGCCGGCGCCTGGACGCCGACCGCCTCGCAGTGGCGTCCCTGATCGGTGGCGACCGCCGCCCAGAACACCATCCGGTCACGGACCACCTCGCTGGCGTCGCAACCGGTCGGCTCCTCAACGTCGGCCGGCGCCTCTTTCAGCTTGCGGGCGGCCCGGATCAGCTGGTCGACCTCCTCCTCGAGCGCGCCGAGCGCGTGCCGGATGCGTTGGCCCGCGCGGCTGTCGTCGAGCGTTTCGGCGTCCAGGCGCAGTGCGGTCAGCGGAGTACGCAGCCGGTGCGACAGGTCGGCGACGAGTTCGCGCTCGGTGGAGAGCAGCGCCACCACCCGGTCGGCCATCGTGTTGAACGCCACGCCCGCCTCGGCCAGTTCGCGCGGGCCGCTGGGGCGTACCCGCCGCTCCAGGTCGCCGTTGCCCAGTGCCCCGGCCGCAGCGGCCAGCCCCCGCGCCGACCCGACAACCTTGGCCGCCAACCGGTCGCCCACCAGCACCGAGGCGATCACCAGACCGAGCGCCACCGCCGACAGGGTGTACCAGGCGGTGGTGACGCCGCGGCGCAGTTCGCTGGTCGGGACGAAGACCTCGACCACGGCGGTACGCCCGTCCCCGCCCACGACGGACTCCAGGTAGGACAGTCCACCAGGGACAGTGATGGCCGCCGCCTTGCGTTGGCTGGCGACGAGCTCGATGTCCTCGGGCCGGGCATGGCGTTGACCCACCGGACCTCCGGCCAGCCGGTGCACGGCTATCCGGTCGAGTGCGGTGCCACCGAGGGAGTTGACCGCCCGATCGACCGCAGCCGGGTCCGTCGTCACGGTGAGCACCGCGACCACGACCGCCGCCTGCCGGACAGCGCCGGCCAGGGCCCGCTCCCGGGCCAGTTCCTGGACCATCAGCCCCAGCGGGATGAGGAAGGCGAGCGCCACCATCGAGGTGACTGCGACGCACAGGTACGCCAGCGCCCGTCTCAGTCCGGTGCCGCGAACCTGAAGCCGACCCCCCGCACGGTGTGCAGGTATTTCGGCGAAGAAGCTGTCTCCCCCAGTTTCCGACGCAGCCAGTACAGATGGACGTCGATTGTCTGGTCCTCGCCCACCGACGGTTGCCGCCATACCTCCTCCAACAGTTCACGCCGCGTCACGACCCGACCCGGGCGGGACGCCAGGTAGGCGAGCAGGTCGAACTCCTTGCGGGTCAAGGTGAGCGGCTGCCCGTCGAGGGAGGCCTGCCGCTGAGCGAGATCGATGTTCAGGGCACCGGCCTCGATGACGGCGAGCGGCTGGTCGCGCGCGGACCGCGCGGACCGGCGCAGCACCGACGTCACCCGGGCATCCAGATGCGCGCTGGTGAAGGGCTTGACCATGTAGTCGTCGGCGCCTGCCTTGAGCAGCCGGACGATCTCCGCCTCATCGTCGCGCGCGGTGGCGATGATGATCGGTGTATCGGCGATGCCGCGGAGCATCCGCAGCGCGTCGGCACCGTCCAGATCGGGCAGGCCCAGGTCGAGAACGACCAGGTCGGGAGCTTCCGCGGCGACCCGGCGCAGCGCCTCCAGCGCGGTGCCGACCGCGAACACGGTATGTCCCCGGTCGGTGAGCGAACGCATGAGGGCGCCACGCACGATGTGGTCGTCCTCCACGAGCAGCACCCTGGCCATGGAGTCAACCTATCGGCTCAGGCAAGATGAGGTACGTGCGCCGGCCGGTCAGCTACCTGATTGCCTGGGCGGTCGCCACGGCAGTCACGGCCGGTGTCGCCTGGCTCGCGATCAGTTCCGTCATGATCGCCACGGCACCCGCCCAGTCCCGACCGCTGTCGGCGACCGAGCTGCACGGTGCTGCGCCCACGACGCCACCGGCGACCACCCCGCCGGCGACCACCCCCCAGTCGAGTGCGACAGCGGGCCCCGCAACCGCACCCTCGCTCACGAGCCAGTCGCGCAGTTCCCCGCCGGACACGTGGGTACCCTCGGCCAGCGGGTTCGGGCGGACCTTCCATACGCTGGGCGGGGACGTGGTCAGCTGGGTCGCCTCCGGCGACGTGCAGATCATGTCCGTCACGCCGCGGGCCGGGTACCAGGTGAACCTCACCCGGTACGGGCCGGACTCGGTGCTGGTGTCTTTCCTGGGTGACCACAAGACGTCCCGGGTGTGGGTCCGCTGGTGGGACGGGCCGAACGCAGAGGTCACCGAGACGGTCTCCTGAGACCGGTCAGCCGATCATCGCGAGCAGCCCGGCGACGCCGAGCACGGTGAGGGCACAGACCAGCAGGAGCGCGAACCTGTCGCTGCTGACGATGCCCTGGGGTTTGGTGGTGATGTTGCCCTCGATGGTGGCCATGGTGCCCTCCTGCTGAACGGTGCGTGTCTGCCACGCTAGACAGGGCCTGACCTTGAAGAATCCCTGCTTCGTGCCAGCTGGGCCGGTTGCCCGACCGGTGGCTGGGCCGGCTGCCCGGCTGGTTGCCCGGCCGATGGCCGGACCTGTTGCCCGGCCCGTCGCTCGGCCCGCAGCAGCGGGGTGAAGAGCCGGGCGGCAGCCACCGCCGGCAGCGCGGCCAGCAGCAGCGCGACGGGCCAGCCGACGACCGTGATGACCGCCCCGATCGCGGGCGGGGTGAGGGTCGCACTGACGAAGCAGGCCGAGTTCTGCGCGCCGAGCGCCGTACCGGCCCGTCCCGGCGGGGCAAGCTCGCCCGCGGCGGTGAACGCCAGCCCGTTCCAGCTGATCACCACGCCGGCCACCGCCACCAGGCCGACGACGAGTACGGCGACCGGGGCGAAGACCGCGCCGGCCAACCCGGCGAAGCCCGCGGCGACCGTGATCGCGATGAGCCGCAGTGGCTGCAGCCGGCTGCCCACCCGATCCGACCACCAGCCGGCGAGCAATCGGCCGGCACCGCCGGTGCCCTGGGCGACGGCCAGTACCACGGCCGCGGCGCCCGGCGACAGTCCACCGCGCTCGTGCAGCAGCTCCACGCTGAACGCGACGATCACGAACTGCGGGATGACCAGCAGAGCGCTGCCCAGCGCCAGCCGTACCAGCACCGGATCGCGCAGGACCGCGCCGGTTCCGGCGGGCTTCGGGGGTACCCCCGACGGGGCGTTCGTGGGCGGCTGCGGCCCGGGTACCGCCGCGGGCTCGCGGATCCAGGCCCAGACCGCAACGGCGGCGACGAGGCTGAACGCGGCGAGCGTCAGGTACGCCGCAGCCAGCCCGTGGGCACGCGTGATCGGCGGCAGGACCACCGCGCCCAGCCCCGCGCCGACCGGGACCGCGGTCTGCCGTACCCCCATGGCCAGCCCGCGCCGGGCCGGGCCGAACCAGGTCAGCACGGCCCGGCCGCTGGCGGCGTTCACACTCGCCGCCCCGGCACCCGCGAGGACCAGCACCAGTCCCAGCGGCACCGGGCGGCGCATCAGCGGGGCGATCGCCAACGCCGCAGCCGCGACGACCAGACCGGCCGCCATCACGGCCCGCTCCCCCAGCCGGTCGCTGGCCCGGCCCCAGGCGATCACCGTGAGGAGCAGCCCGGCGGTCGACGCGGCCAGCAACAGCCCCAGCCCGGGCAGGGACAGCCCGTACCCGGCCCGCAGCGCGGGTCCGATGGCGGCCAGCCCCAGCACGTATGCGGAGGCGGCAGCCTGGGCCAGCGAGCCGACCGCCAGTACCGTCCAGCGGTACGAGCCGCCGGCGCCGCGGGACGCCGGGAGACCGGGCATCGTCGGCTCCCATCTCATCTGTTGGTACGATTCGCTCACTATTCGAGACGCTTCTCCAGCAATGCTGCTCCCGGCAACGATAGGCGTCCAGCGCGTTTCGAAGAATGAGACGCCCCATCCGGCGACTCTGGCCGGAACCGGATTCAGAACAGCTGGGGCCGGGTAACCGGGTTGGCAGAAGCAAGCCAGCGAACCTGGGGGCCCGGATGGGAATCGAAGACAAGATCGAGAACAAGGCCGACGAGCTGACCGGCAAGGCCAAGGAGGCCGTCGGCAAGGCCATCGGCGACGAGGAGACCGAAGACGAGGGCCGCGGCGAAGAGACCCGGGCCGACCTGAAGCAGGCCGGCGAGAAGGTCAAGGACGCCTTCAGCTGAGCCCACCGCGGCGCGGGCCGTGCCAGACATCCGGCGCGGCCCGGCCGCGGCACAGGCCGGCGGGACAGCCGAACCGGGCGACCCGGGCCACAGCGCAGGCCAGCCAGCTACGGTGAGCGGGACAGCCAGGACGACAGCAGGGCCGGTGCGTCGACGCCAGCTCCGCGCAGCAGCAGACAAGCTCCAGCGAGCGCCGCGGCCAGGTTCAGCACGAGGAAGAGGCCAACCCAGAGCACCGCCGCCACCCCGGTGAGCCGGCCCAACTGGTCGGCGTCGGAGTCGGTCGCCCGGTGCCCCCGCCGGCTGCGCTGCAGCTCGAAGACCGGGCGTACCCCGCCGATGAGCAGGAACCACACGCCGAGGTACGCGAAGGCGGCCTGCACCTGTGCCGAGGCGAACCAGGAGACCGCGAAGACGACCGCGCCGGTGATCGTCACCGAGAGCACCCCGAAAGCGTTACGGATCATCACGAGCATCGCCGGCAGCAGTACCAGCGCCGCCCAGAGCAGCAGTCGGATCCGTCCGTGGGCGAGCAGCTCCGCGCCGCCCAGCCCGAGCAGCGACGGGGTGAGGTACCCGGCGAGCAGCGTCAGCGCCATGCCCGGACCGCGGGCCCGCCCCGACGACAGGGTCAGCCCGGACGTGTCGGAGTGCAGCCGGATCCCGGTGAGCCGCCGCCCGGTGAGCAGCGCGGCCAGCCCGTGCCCGCCCTCGTGCGCGATCGTGATGGTGTGCCGGGCGGTACGCCACACCTGCCGCGGCACCACGACGGCGAGCGCCAGCACCCCGGTACCGAGCAGCAACAGGCGCGGCGGGGCGGACTGCGCGGCGAAGACGGTACCGGTCAGCCAGTGCCACAGATCGACGAGAGCCTGCACGGTGCATCAGCCTGCCACACCCCCGCCACAACGCGGGTGGTCAAGTTCACGGACTCTCCAGGGTCGCTCGATGCAGCAATCGGTCGCGGCCGCTCACGGGCACGATCGGCACACAGGTATCTGGACCGTTCCTGCACGCGGCGATCGCGTACGGTCAAAGCGAAACTCGGCCTCCACAGCCTCGTCCGCCACTCATCCTGATCACCATCGTGTCGACGGGTCATCACCCCGACGGGGTGGCGAGGATCGGGCGTCCGCATCGCTGGCGGTGCTTGCTCACTGGCACAGCGTCGGCACAGGTCCCACCCCGTCAGCGCAGCCCTTGAACAGGTAACCGGGCCCGCACGATGCCCGGCCGCAAGAGCGCAACGGCAAGATCCCCTTGAACACCGACGTCATTGCTCTTGACGACATCTACGTACACGTTGTCGTCTTTGAGTACCAGCTGGAAAGTCACTGGTCCGGCGTCGGCGGCGTAGGGCCCCTTGTGGCCACAGCATGTCGGGTCAGTCGCTGACGAACGCGACTCCGATCTCGTTAGGAGTCTCGTGGCGTATGCCGCGTTCGGCTGCCTGTAGTTGCTGCTCTTCCGCGGGGTCGGCGCCGGGACGTCGGGCAGCGACGGTGGGACCGACAAGAGCCTCGAGGATGTCGCGTTTGGTTCCCCGGAAGCTCTGGTACCCACGTGGCCCGGCACCCGATTCCGCTACAATGGCGTCAAACCACATGTCGGCTACCGTGCTGCTCATACACATGATGTGCAGGCGCTTCTCGTTGAGGCCGCCAAAGACCCCTCTCTTGAGATCGACATGCACAGACTCGACCCGCGTGAGTGGGAACGAAGCCACGAGCACCGATCCGGAACTGCCACCCACCGTGCCGACGACCGTCTCCCCTTTGATGACCATGGTGAGCAGCCGTTGGTCCGTGAGGAGCACCTCCGCGCCACCGTAGAACAGCCGAGCCGGTTGGCCCGAGGTCGCGCCCGCGGCAACATCGATCGGAGTGCCGTCTTTGGTGACCGTGAACATGCAGCCGCCCAACACCATCCAGCGGTTCAGCTCCCGCTCGTCGGGCGCAGGTTGGGGGTGTCCGCCGATGAAATGGAAGTCGAGCGGCGAATATCTTCCGGACTTGCCGTCACCTGCCGCCGGTATCCGGGCGAAGGCAGGGAGGAACTTCTCGCTGTTCTCGTAGATGACCTGAGAGATGCTCGACATCTGTTTACCTCTCTCGGTACGTCGCGCCAGCCGCCAACCGCCAGGTGCGGAAGGGCTTGGTGACAGCAGAATCGCCAATGCTGTGCGGTTCGGTGGTCCCGGTGAGCTTGCTACGTCGTCGCCACGTCAACTCACCGGCGACATGCGTTGGATCTGGACCGGATCGGCGCGTTCAGGTGCGATCTCGGGTTGCTCGCGTTGGGGCTTGTGGGCCTTGCGAGCGGCCGACGTGAGTGCGTTGTTCACGTTGCGCCAGACGAAATAGGAGATGAGAACGACACCGCCCAGCTCTATCCAGCTGAACTTGACGAATAGCGCTATGACCGCGATGACGTCAAAGATGAGCCACAACACACCGTACCCGAGGTCGATCATGACATCGACAACGTTGCCTATCATCGGTTCCTCCTTTTCGTTGTCGTGGATCTGCAGGAAAGGGTTCCTGTCCGGCAGGCGGTGCAACGGCAAGATTCTAGGGAGCACGGTGCGTGAGTCTCGGCCGTACGGGGTGAGCCCGTGGCGACGGCGGGTCTGGCTTCAGCTCGTGCTGAGTCGGTACGTCTGGTGTGCTGATTGCGCGGCCGTTGCCGTCTTCAGCGCCCAGTCATGATCTCCAAACATTGGGAATGTGAGAGTCCCCCCGGCCGTGTCGACCAGTAGGTACGCCGTGCCGTATCCCCAGAAGAGCTTCTTCTTGCCCGGTCCAATGCGGATCGTGCGCACGTCGGAGAACGGAATCACTTCCAGCCCCCCGGCAGAGCTCAGGTTGATGATTCGGGTGGGCGTCCGGCGACCTTACCTCTTGGCCGCATATCAGGACTGACTTGGGTCGTCGGGCTCAGCCCCGGCGCCGCCGTTGAGTACACACATCTGGTGCGCGTCCAGGATGGCCCGCACAGAGCGGTTGGCCCAATGTGGATCGGAGCCGACGCCCCATCGCAGTGGCGCTGCGCCCTGACGCTTGGAGATCATGAGGTAGACGTCTTCATAGCCGCCAAACAGCTTCTTGGTTCCCCCGACTACCTGAAGCTGCTCCACATCGGAGTACGGGATGACCGTCATGGCGTCGGTCTTCCGGGCCAAGCAGATGAGTCTCTGGGAGGTGGCGATCAGCGTGCCCCCGGTGGCCGACAATGATCCGGCGGACCCCGCGAACATGACAACACGAGCAATAGCAACGATCTGGTCCCTCATGTTGGCTTCGAGCCTCGTGAGGCGATCTTCTCCGTGAACGAGTCGGTGCTCCTTCGGCGGCATTTCCCGGAGGAATTCTGCGGCGCGCGTACCTGTCATCTCAGTCTCCTCAATGATGGACTGTCTGGGGGACGGCGGGAGGATCGCCGTGATCGCTGCCGGTCGATGGTGGGAGCCGTTCGCGGCCGAGGCCGTCTTCTCGGACCCGGTCGCTGTAGTGGGCAGGGTGGTAGATGGGGCGGCCGACTTCGGCGTACTTGGCGCGGACGCGGTCGAGGTGGGTCTGGACGGTGCTGGCTGAGATGCCCAGCTGCCGGCCGATGGCTTTGTGGGTCTTGCCACTGCCGGCAGCGGTCAGCACCTCGGCCTCCCGTGGAGTGAGGTTGGGTCGGCTGAGGCGGTCGTCCTGGCTGAGCCAGAAGGCATGTTCAGGCGTTGTGGGTGAACCGCCGCCATGAACTGCCCGGATCACGTCGGCCAGGGCGTCAAGGTTGTTGTTCTTCGTGACGTAGGCTGCCGCGCCGGCCTCGGTGGTCGACGCGATGTACTCCCGATCTGGGATGACCGACACGACAATCACCTGGAGTCCGGCGTGCGCGAGTTGGGCGACGTTGCGCGCGGGATCGGTGTAGTTCTCCAGGTTCAGGTCCAGGATGACGATCGGTGGGCCACTGCCGGCCGCCAGGTACTCCTGCACCGATGTTGCCGTGGCTACGAGGCGGATGTCGCCGGTCCCGGCGATCCAGGCGGCCATGCCCTGCAGCAGCATCTGGTCGTTGTCGATCGCACCAACATCGATCATGGCTTCCATGACATCTCCACAGTGGTCCCTTCCCCCGGGGCGCTGTCGACGCGTACCGCTCCGCCGATCTCGACAATGCGATGCCGCACCGAACGCGTCAGGCCACGGCGGGTTGACGCGGCGCTCGGATTGAAGCCCCCACCCTGATCGGCCACGACCACCGTCACGCCCCCGTCGCCGTCGCCGTATGCGGTCAGCCAGGCCTCTTTCGTGCCGGCGTGCTTGGCCACGTTGTTCAACGCCTCCCGCGCGGCGCCGGTCAGCGCCTCGGCGACGTACTGGGGAATGCGGGCGGGCAAGGCGTTGAACTGCTGGTTGATCCGCAGCCCGAACGCGGATCGGTCCCGGGCCATACCTGCCAGCGCGACACCGAGATCGGTGGGGATGCCGTCCACGCCACCGTTGATCAGCCCGCGCAGGTAGTCGGCGTCGCGCATGCAGTTCTGACGGGCCTTCGCAGTGTTCGGGCCGAGGTCACCACGGGCGATCGCCTCAAGGGTGTGCAGCACGTTGTCGTGCAGATGCCGGAACTGGCGGGTCCGTTCCTCGTCGCGGGCTTCGGCGGCGGCCTCCCGGCCTTGAGCCTCCAACGCCGCCAGGGTCGCTGCGTCGGCTTGACGCGCCGCCTGGAACAGAATCCGTCCAGCGAAACCGGCCGCAGCGGCGAAAATGATGATCACACCAGCGTTGCTGACCACCGCCAATGCACCTGTGTGCGGCGCCTTCTCCGGCCAAGCACCCACGAGCCAGGCCACAGCTATCGTCCCGGTGGCTGCGACCGCCAGCGAGCGGACGGCAAAGACGGTGCAGGTGACGGCGGTGCCGCAGATCGGGGCCAATACCCAGTTGCGCCAGTTGGTGGTCGCGTCGCCTGGGCCGAAGGAGCGGTTCACCACCACCGCGCACACCACGGCCATGGCCACGTCGGCCAGGAGCCACCCGGTGGTGAATCCATTGCGCTGGATCCCCACCGAGAACAGCACTGCCGCCCACGTAGCCGCCACCACGTAGCCGCCCAAAACGACGCCCGAGTACCGGGCAGGTCCGTCAACCAGGGGTACCCAGAGCCACAGGGCGAACTGTCCAGCCCGTAGGAAGGCCAAGGCGCGTACCGCCATCCGCGACGTGCGCGCCTCCGCGCTCACCGGGAGCGCCGCCGTTGTGGACATGGTCTGAAGCTGCCAGAACGCCGCCCGTGACGGTAGTCGTTCGTGCAACGACACGAATGAATTCGCCAATCGCTGCTCACAGGTGACACAGAGGGTCAGCGGGTTCCCGGCGCAACCTCAGCCCAGCGTGGTGAGGAACTTGACGGCGACCGAGCGGGTTCGAGGCGCGCCCCGCCATCATGCCCGACCCGGGCCACCTGACGCCGGCCCATCGATGACCATCAGTTCAGCGCGGGTACCCGGGCGATCCTCAACTGATGGCCTTCAGTGATCACGGTGAGGATGTCGCCGACCAGGCTCACCTGCTTCGCCTGCTTCTCGCCGAGGTCGACGCCGCCGCTGCGCCTGCCGGAGCGCAGGTCGCCCACTCCGACGTAGTCGTGGCTGTTCGCGGCGAAGTACTCCAACGCGGCCCGCGGACCGTCACCGGCGAGCGCGTGGAACTGGCGATTCGTGCCGAAGGCGTGCGACGACTTGCCGGTGACCGGGTCGAGGACGACCGGGTCGTAGACCGGGGCGAAGGCCGAGTCGCCGAAGAGCAGTTGCCCACCGAGCGGGTACCAACCCGCGTCCACCGCGAAGTCCATGGGGTTGCGCCAGGACTCCTTGCCGGTACGGGTGTCGACGGCCGAGAACGCGAGGTCGCCGACGTTGAGATCGGTGACCACGCACACCAGGTGCTGGCCGCACGGCCTGACCGCTTTGATCTTGTCGCCCACGGCCGCCGGCAGTTCCCATTTCCTGGCCAGGCTGGTCAGGTCGTACGCGTACAGCACGTCCTTGCTGGGCGACGCGGCGTCTGATGCCCTGCCGATGATCAGACTGTCGAAGACGGTCCATTTCGACATGTCCAGCGCCACATTGCCGGAGCGGCTGGCCCGCCCGGTGCCGGTCTCCACCACGCTCGCCTTGCCGGCACCCTCGTCGAGCTCGACCACGATCGTGGGGTCCGCGGCCAGCGACCGGCGGAACGCGGCCCGGTCCGGTCCGGCGAAGTTGGTGTCGTCGAGCGGGGCCGGGGCGGCGTGTGTCACCGGATCCGTCGGCCAGCTCAGCACGGCCCCGACCCGGCGGTCATCGATGACCACTGAGCCCTGCGGGCCGGGATGGCTCCAGGTGACCTTCCCGGTGAGCAGGTCCACCCGCTCGGTCGCCGGCTTCGAACCCCGTACCTCCACGATCACGTCGGTACCCGGGTACGCCACGTCGAGCATGTCGACCCAGGGGCCTTTCCACCGCTGGGTACCGGTGGCCAGGTCGAGTACGGCCCGGGCGTTCTTCCCGCCGTCGGTTGCCGAATTCCTCCCGTCGACGATCAACAGTCCACTCTGGACGGACAGGTGCACCTCCTCCGGCTCGATCGGCACGGCGACACTCCACCGGTTCGCGCCGCCGCCAACCGGCGCCGCGGTCACCTTCGTCTGGCCGGTGCCCACCTCGGCGTAGTAGACGTACTGCCCATCGGAGATGGCCCAGGTCGCGCCGACGGCGGAGAGCGTGATCGCCGGACGGGTCTCGGCCAGCGCCGGCCCGGCACCATCGCCACCGGAGCTGTTCCCGCCGGAACCGTCCCCGGTGCCGCTCCCGGCGCTCACCGCCGCCGTGGCCTTGTTGAACAGGGTCCTGCCGAAGGTGTACCAGCCGCCGGTCAACGCCAGCAGGATCACCGTCACGACGGCGGCGATCCCGATCGCCGACCGGGCCCCGCGCGGGGCCGGCTGCGCCGGCACCGGTCCGGCGTCCGGCGCAACGAACGGTCCGCCCGGCGGACGTGGCCAGTTCGACCCCGCTTCCGGCTCGGGTCGCGCCGCCGGATACCCGCCCGGCGGGGTGTACGGCGTGGCCGAGAAGGTCGGCGAGGCCGAGATCGGAGCAGCGGGATACCCGCCCGCGGCCGGGGAGATCGGCACGCCGGAGGTCGGGCCCCCGGCGAACAGGTCGGCACCGCTGACCGGGTCGGCTCCGCCGGTTGCCGGGTTGGCTCCGCCGGTTGCCGGGTGGGCTCCGCCGGTTGCCGGGTCAGGGGCCGCGGCAAGCAGGGCGCCGTAGGCGACCGGCAGCTCCGGCTGCTCCGGAACTGATGCGCCCATCCCGAACCGGGCGTGCAGGCGGCTCGCCACGAGCGGGATCCGGCTCGATCCGCCGACCAGGAAGATGCCGGCCAGCTGCTCCGGCCCGATCCCGGCGCGCTGCAGCACCCGCCGGGTCTCATCGACCGCCCGGTCGACGAGCGGCCCGGCCACCCGGTCCATCTCCTCCCGGGTGAGGTGCAACGCGCCACCGCCGGGCACCTGGATCGGCGCGGCGGCGGTCCGCGAGAGCATCTCCTTGGCGCTGCGTACCTCGGACCAGAACGTGCGCCGGTCGCGTAACTCGACGATGCCGTCCGGGTTGGCCAGCCGCTGCCACAACTGCGGTTCCCGGATGGCGATCAGCTGTCCCAGATGACCCACCAGTGCGGCATCCACGTCGACCCCGCCCAGGTCGTCCAGGCCGCCGATGGAGAGCACCCGCAGCCCGTCCGGGTCACGGCGTACCACGCTCACGTCGAGGGTGCCGCCGCCGAAGTCGAAGATGGTCAGGCACTGCCCGGGCGGCACCTGCTGGCGCAGTACCTGCTCGCAGTAGGTGGCGGCTGCGATCGGCTCCTCGACCAGGCGCACCTGGCCCAGACCCGCGGCGTGCGCGGCGGCCAGCAGCACCGCCCGCCGCTGCCGACCCCAGTCGGCGGGACAGGTCAACACCGTTGCGCCGGCCTGCCCGGGATCGCTGGCGCCGGCCGTACGCGCCTCGACGACGACCCGGCGCAGCACCGCCGCCAACAGCTCGACCACGGCAACCTCGGTGTCGCCGAGCAGGACCGAACCTTCGTCGATGCGCCGCTTCGGGTACGGCTCGAACCTGGACGGATCCAGTACGCTCAGCCGCTCCGCGTCGGCACCGACGTGCAGCCCGCCGCCCGGCTCGGCGTACACCCCACTGGGCAGCAGAGGTGAGGAGTCGAAGATCAGCGCCCGGGGCGCCTCGGCGCCCCGGCGCACCACGGCGACGGTGTGACTCGTACCCAGATCGACGGCGAGCCGGCAGGTGGCTTCCACGTCGAGCCTCCTCCCCAGGGGCTACAGCAGACCGCGTGAGCTTACGGCAGGCTGCCGACACCGCTGCACCCCAAGAACAGCCCGACGCTGCCAGCCGCCCGGAGGGCACCCTCAGCCTGCGGGCTCCATCAGCTGTTGCTGAAGGGCGAAGGCAGCGGCCGCGGCGCGGGTACGGACACCGGCCTTGGCGTAGATCCGCTCGATGTGGTGCTCGACGCTGCGCTGGGATACGAGCAGCTGCACCGCGATCTCTTTCGTCGAACGGCCGCGGGCCAGCAGGCGCAGTACCTCGATCTCCCGGCTGGTGAGACCGGCCACCCCGTTGCGCCGGCGCGGCACCCGGCGCCCGACAGCGGTCAGCACCGCGGCTGCGGCGTCGCCGTCCAGTTGGCCGGTGTGGGCCTGCTCCAGCAACTCCTTGCCGGCATCGTCCGCGCTGTACGCCGGACGGTACGGCCGCTGCTCGGTCAGCGCCCGGTACACGTCGGCGGCGGCCAGCAACCGCGCCGCCGGGCTGAGGTCGGCGGCGGTCCCGCCGCGGTGGTACCCCGACCCGTCCATCCGCTCGTGGTGGGTGACGGCAAGCGCCGCGACCGGACGCAGCGCCGGCGACGGGGCGAGGATGCGCCCGGTGTACTGCGGGTGCAGCCGTACCCGGGCCCGCTGGCCGCGGGTGAGCGCGCGCGGGCTGCCCCAGATCTGTGCGCTGATCGCGACCCGTCCGAGGTCGTGCAGCCAACCGGCCCGGCGCAGCAGTGTCACGTCATGAGCGGGCAGGCCCGCGGCCCGAGCCGCCGCCGCGGCCAGGTCGGCCACCCCGGCCGAGTGCCCCACCATGTACGGCGACGTCAGGTCGGCGAAGTCGCCCATGGTCCGCAGTGCATCGTCCAGCGTCGGGCCGGACAGCACCGGGCGTTCCCCGGGCTCGGCGTCCAGGGCCAGTTGCCACCCGCCGTCGTCGCGCACCCCGGTCAGCAGGTCGGCCGCGTCGGCACAGAACGCATCGACGACGTCCGGATGGTACGCGGCACCGCTGCGCGCCCGGAGCATCTCGACAGCCGCCGCGATCCCGCCGAGCTCGTCGTGCAGCACGGCGGCCTCGGCCACCTGTACCACCCGCGCCGGCCAGGTGACCTCCGCCCCGGGCAGCCCGGCCGGGACTCCTCTGCCGTCGTACCGCTCGTAGAGCAGCAACAGGTCGTCCTGCAGCCGCTCACCGAAGCCCAGCCGCGCGGCGAAGCGCTGGGCCACCTCGCAGACCGCTGCCGACGCCTCGTTGAGCAGGTTCGGATGAGTGGCCAGCCGAAACAACGTGGCCAACCGCCCGCTCACCCCGGCGGACTGCCCGACGGCGTGCCGCCGCAGGTACGACAGCAGCCCGCGTCGGGACGACAGGTCCAGCGGCGCGACTGCGCGCCGGAACTCGATCTCGTCGCCCACCAGCGCAGCGAAGTCCTGGGCGCCCGCAGTGCAGCCGATGTTGCGCAGCAGCGCGAGGTAGTACACCCGGACCCGCACGTCCGTCGGCAGCCCCAGCCGGTCGGCGAGCCGATGGGCGAGGACGCAGACCGACAGCGCCGACTGCGGCCGCAGTCCCATCCCGAGATCGGTGGCGATCGAGAGCGCGCCGACGATCTCCGCCAGCCGCACCCGCTCTCCGACCTCGCCATTCACACCCACACGGTAGCCGGACCCGGCGCACCGCCCCGCAGCGAAGCCGGTCGCCCGCTATCCGGCCGCGGCCGGCACACCGGCGTTGTGGCGCGCTGGATACTTCCTCGTCATGAGGTGCTCCATCAGAGCGATGAGCACGTCCTTGCCAGAGGTGCGCTGGCGGGCGTCGCAGAGCAGCACCGGTACCTGCGGATCGAGGTCCAGCGCGAGCCGGACCTCCGCCGTCTGGTACTGGCGCGCCCCCTCGAAGCAGTTGACCGCCACGAGGAACGGGGTGCCGCGCCGCTCGAAGTAGTCCACGGAAGGAAAGCACTCGGCGAGCCGGCGGGTATCGGCCAGCACCACGGCCCCCACCGCACCGAGCGCCAACTCGTCCCAGACGAACGAGAACCGGTCCTGCCCCGGGGTGCCGAACAGGTAGACGACCAGGTCACGGCTGATCGTGATCCGGCCGAAGTCCATGACCACCGTGGTGCTCTTCTTCTGCTCCACGCCGGAGGTGTCGTCGACGCCCAGGCTCGCGCTGGTCAGCGACTCCTCGGTGCGCAACGGCAGGATCTCGCTGACCGAGGCGACCAACGTTGTCTTTCCCACACCGAAGCCGCCAGCGACCAGAATCTTGATCGCGGTCGGCAGACCGGTTGCGCCGACCATCGGGTCAGAGCGACCGTAGTCCATTGATCACCGCCTGGAATACGTGCTCGTTGGGCAGTTCGGAAGCGGGTACCGGCTCACGCAGCAGAATGAGCCCCCTGTCCAGCAGGTCCCCCAACAGCACCCGCACGATGCCCACGGGAAGGTCGAGGTGTGCCGCGATCTCCGCGACCGACAGCGCCTGTTGGCAGAGCCCGATGATCCCCCGGTGCTCCGGTCCGAGTCCGAGTCCGGCTCCGACGGCGGAGACCGGTCGGATGGCCACGACGAGGGAGATCAGATCGAACTGGCCCGTACTCGGTCGCGTCCTGCCGTGCGTCATCGCGTAGGGACGAACGACCGGTCCGGCCTCCTTGTCGAGCCACATGTCGTCGGGATCCTGCTCGTCGGGCGCCATCGTGCCGGGTCACCCGTCGCCGGATTGCTCGGCGGCAGACCGCGACGGCGTACCCAGGTACTGGCCGACCCGGGTGACGAGCATCGCCATCTCGTAGGCGATCAGGCCGATGTCAGCGTCATGCGAGCCGAGTACCGCGAGGCAGGCGCCCTGGCCGGCGGCGGTGACGAAGAGGAACGCCGATTCCATCTCGACGATCGTCTGGCGCACCGCGCCACCGGCGAAGCGGACCCCCGCTCCCCGGGCCAGGCTGTGGAACCCGGACGCCACGGCGGAGAGGTGTTCGGCGTCGTCCCGGCTCAATCCGCCGGAGGCGGCCATCAGCAGACCGTCTGCGGAGAGAAGGACGGCCTGGTTCGCCTGGTCCACCCGCCCGACCAGGTCATCCACCAACCAGGTGAGATCGCCGACCGCATTCGTCTTCTGGCCCACTCAACGTCCTCTTTCTATCGCCCGTCGGGGTTCCAACCGTGCCCGCTGTTGCGCACCATCGCGGCCTGTCACAGCCGCTCGTTTCCCTGGGGTGGTTGGTCGTCCCGGCCTGGCTGGGCCTGCGACGTCGGCTCGGTGGGAGGCTCGGTGCGAGGCTCGGCGGGACGCACGGTCGGCCCCATCGGCGTCATCGCCGGCCCCATTGCCGGCATGGCCGGCCCCATCGGCGTCAACGCCGTCTCGATCGGAGGCACGGCGTGCTCCACCCCGTCCGCCGATCGCTCCGCAGCGGAACGACCGAGCACGGTCGCCGTCTGGTAGCGCGTCAACGCTTCGCGCATCTCCTCGGGCGAACGCACCGTACCGCTGCCGCCGGCCCCCCAGGTCGGCAACCCCACGGTCTCCTGGTTCCAGGACGGGGCCGGGCGGGTCGCCTGGCGCACCCGCCGGGGCAGCCCGAACAACGTGCTGCCCGCATCGTCCTGCCCGGCCACGGGTCCGGCATCCGGTGCCGCAGAGTCATCGTCGACCGGGCGCCGGTCCGGTAGCGAGAACGGCGTCGCCAGCTGCTCGACACCGATGTGGTCGGAGTCGCCGCGCTGAGCAGGGGCCGGTGCGGCTGGCTCGGTCGTCTCCCGGGAGGACCAGGTCGAGTACAGCGTCGATGATCGGACGAGGTCGGCGCGCGTGAGGTGGTCCAGTGATCCGACACTGCCGCCATTGTCGGCAGCGAAGCCGACCGGGCCGACGGGGCCGCCATTGTCGGCGGCCAAGCCGACCGGGCCGACGGGGCCGCCATTGTCGGCGGCGAGGCCGACGGGCTGGCCGTCGTTGTCGTGGACCGGACCGAGATCGGCGGGCCCGTCGAGATCCGGCTCGCCGGTCGTGATCGCCGTACGCCGGTGCTCCAAGACATTGGCCCGCGGGGCGGCATCGTCGTCCTCGACCACCAGGTTCCGGGGAATGAGCACGATGGCGGTGGTACCGCCATACGGCGACTCCCGCAGCCGGATCCGGATGCCGTGCCGCTCGGCGAGCCGACCGACGACGTACAGCCCGAGCCGCGCGGAGCCGGTCAGGCTGAACTCCGGTGGGTGCTTCAACTGCTCGTTGGCCGTGTCCATGTCGGCCTCGCTCATGCCGAGCCCGCGGTCCTCGATCTCCACCGCGAAACCGTTGGCCACCAGTTGTCCACCGACATGCACGGTGGTGTACGGCGGAGAGAACGACACCGCGTTCTCGATCAGCTCAGCCAGCAGGTGGATCGTATCGCCGACGGCCCGGCCGACCAGAGACACCGAACCGGTCGGCAGCACAGTCACCCGGGTGTAGTCCTCGACCTCGGCGATCGCCCCACGCAGGACGTCCACAAAGGGCACTGCGCCACGCCAGCCACGCCCGGGCACCGCGCCCGACAGCACGATGAGATTCTCGGAGTTGCGCCGCATCCGGGTCGCCAGGTGGTCGACCCGGAACAGGTCGGCAAGCTCCTCGGCGTTGGCCTCCCGACGCTCCATTGTGTCGAGCAGCTTCAGCTGGCGGTGCACCAGCGCCTGGGTACGCCGGGCCAAGTTGAGGAAGACGTCGCGCACGCTCCTGCGCAGTTCGGCCTGCTCGACGGCGACCCGCACGGCGGTCTCCTGCACCGCGTTGAACGCCTGCTTGACCTGGCCGATCTCGTCCTCGCCGGCCACGAGCGGTGGCGCCTCAGTGGCGACGTCGACCTCTTCGCCCCGGCTGAGCCGCTCCACCACCTTCGGCAGGCGCACATTGGCGAGGTCCCAGGCGGCCTCGCGCAGCTTCTCCAACTGGTGGAGCAGCGCGCGGGTGGTCTTGATGGACATCACGATCGACGCGACGACTGCGAGCAGTCCGAGCCCGCCGGCCAACAACAGCCGGGTGAGCACCCCGAGGGCGGCCGGCTTGGCCCGGGCCACGAGACTCTCGCCGCCGGCCAGGACCACCTCCCGCAGTCCGGCATGGACCGGCTCCACAGTGGTCCGCCACACCTCGCCGGCGACCGGCAACGGCGCACCGACCCGGCCCCTGTCGATCACGAGGTCTTCCAGCGCCCGGAACCGGGTGAACGTGGGGCTCTGGGCCAGCGCCGTGTACTTGGCCCGATCGACCTCGGGCAGCTCAGCCGCGGCTTCACCATAGAGGAACCGCTGCGCACCCACGAGCTCGACGAACTGCTCGGGCTCACCCGCGGTGAACCGCCCCGCGGCCAGCACCCCGGCCAGCAGCGAGTCTTCCTGCGCCAGCACCTCCTGCGCCCGGGTCAGCGCGATCAGCGTCCGGACATCCTTGGCGACGTCGGGGTCGGAGAGCGTCGCCAGCGAACCGAAGATCCGGAACTCCGCGTCGATGAGATCCCGGAACGCCGCGGCGACCTGGCCGCGATCGACGGTACGGGCATCAATCGCAGCCCGCAGGCCGGCGAGTCCGTCGACCCGCTGCATCGCCTCACCGATGCGCTGTTCTGCGGCGGCGCTCGCTGTCCACCGCACCGCGGTGCCGCTGACCAGGCGGCGGAACGTGGCGTCCGCCTCGTCGGTGCTCGCCCGCTGGGCAACCAGCGCCGTGTGCTGGTCGGAGCCGCCGCTGCCCAGGGCGACCAGGGAGAGCCGGCGCTCCTGTTGCAGGGCGGTGACCACAGCCTCGGTCGGCCGGCCCACCCCGGTGTCCAGGGCCGAGACGCCGAGCAGGTTCAGGCCGTCCCGCAGGGTCACGTACGCCGCGAACGCCCACAGCGCCGTGAGGGACACCAGCATCGCCACGACCTTGGTCCGCACCCGGGTGCGGCGGAACCGGGCGACCCCCGCGCCGGCAAGGGGCTGCGAACCCGACCGTGCTGTGCGGTTGCGACGGACTCCACGGAGCCGACGCCCTCTTGCCAGCTTGGCCAACGACCATCGATGCGCACCGGACACGCGGGAACACTAACAGTATTCCTTGCCATCGATCAAGATCCTGTTGTCCACCGTGGACACCGGGCCGACCGGGCCGGTGGTCGACGACCGACAACGGCCGGACCCGGCGGCGGTCGGTGTTCGGACGGCTCAGGCACGCGTCGTCAACGCCACGACGGCTGGGTTGCGCTGGGCGAGATGCATCGCGGCAAGGACCGCCGAACGCACGATTGCCGCAGGCCAGTAGAGATCCTTGTCGTGCCAGAGGGGCGTACGGTCCGGATTCTCGATCGAGCGCAGCAGATACCCGTAACCGCGCGCCGCAGCCCGGATCCGCGCGCCGTCAGCCCCGGCTCTGGTCCGCAGCAGGATCTGCATCGCGTAGGCGGTCTCCTCGACCGTGCCACCCCACCGGCCCCACGAGCCGTCAGGACGCTGCGTGCCGAGTACCCACTCCACGGCCCTGCGCACGGACTCGCCCGGTACGGTCTCGCCGGCGCCGTACCGGCTCAGCGCGAGCGCGGAGCAGGCCGTCGCGTAGTACGGCGACGCGTGCCACCGGTCGGTCCAGTCGCCGTCCGGCCGCTGCTGATCGTTCAACCACCGGGTGAGGCTGGTCACCGCGTCCGCATAGCGGGACTGGGCGTTCGGACCGTTGGCCACCCAGTCGCCGAACGCCTCCAACACGTGGGCATTGACGCTGGTTGACGGGTTGGTCTCGCCCGGCCAGGTGCAGAAGTGTGTCGGGGTCGCGAACCCCCACAGGCACGCCGGATCGCGCCGGGCCCCGAGCTGCGCCAGGGCGAACAGGGTGACCGCGGTGGTGTCGGCGTCCGGGGGCAGGCCCGCCCCGCCGGGCGTGCCGTTCTCGCCGAGCGCAGCGTCGAGGCTGGCGACCAGCTCCCCGGGTGCGGCCAGCTCGATCCCGGCACCGGCCAGCCCGCTGAGTACCCAGGCCCGCTCGAAGACGGTGACCGGGATGCCGCAGGGCACCGGACCGCCACTGCGGCGGGCCACGGCCTCCAGATGCCGGATCGCCGGAGCCTGCGCACCGGGGGTACCACCGGCCTCGGTGCGACGGTCCGGGCCGGCGGGGCGTCGGTCGCCGAGCCACGCCGCGGTGGCCGCCGGCGATGCCCCAACCGTCCCGGGTGGTACCGGCTGGACGCCACGGGCGCCGCGAGCGGCGTCGCCCGCCACCTCCACACAGTGCAGCAGCTTCTCCGACACCGCGGCTCCGGCCTGCAGCCGGGACCGGATCATCGTGAGCATCCCGTCGTCCATACCGGACGGTGGGTACAGCCGACCCGCGCCCTGCCAGGCGTCCAGCCCAGCGGGGGGTGCGTCGCGGAGCTGTTCCAGATGCTCGTTCAGCGACCCGATCAGTGCGGTGGCGATGATTTCGACAGCCGGCATGTCGGGCACCGGCACACTGGTGCGACGCCCCAGCCAGCCGAAGACCCGGCGCAGTCCGCGGTCCGCGGCATCGGCGAGCGTCGGGTAGTCGAGCCGCTGCGCTCCCGCGTCCGGCTCACAACCGGTCCCGACCGCCATCCGGCGTACCGTCGTGAGCAGCGCCTCGGTCGCGCTCAGGGTGGGCACCAGCGCGTAGCCGTCCGGTCCGCCCCAGCCGCCGCCCGGCTGCTGGGTCTGCAGCAGGAACTCGACCCGCCCCGGATGTCCGGTGAGCCAGGGCGCGAGGCTGACCAGACGGGCCGTCTCGTACACCGACGGGGAGACCTGGCCCCACGGCTCGCGGATGAGGCTGGCCAACAGATCATCGGTGGCCGCGGGGACGTCGACTCCCGGCCAGGACGGTGCAAGCGCACCGGTCACAGCGTGCCCCAGTAGTCGGTAACCGGGTGGAAGCCCATGTTGAAACCCACCATCCGCTCCAGGTACGTGGCCAGCGCTGCCTGCCCGGCGCGCAGTGGGGCGAGCAGCTCCTGGCACCTCGCGGCGTGCAGCGCGATCCGCTCCATCACGTCCTGCTGGGTGACGCCGAGCATCAGGACGTTGAGATCGCCCCACTGGAGGTCTCTCTTGTACGTACCGAGGTCGTTGATCAGACGCATCGCGCGCTGCACCTCCCAGCTCGCCGCCATCAGCTCGTCGACGTGCCCGGCCCCGGCCTCGCCGGTACAGATCCAGTGCGCCACGTACACCAGCGAGAAGCCGAGATTGTCGGCGTTGGCGAGGTACTGCTCGAAGCTGGGCAGCGCGCTGTCGCCGTCTGCGGTGTACGCCGCCTTCCAGTCCCACTCCCGGGCCATCGCGTCCAGCGTGCGCTCGAGCTGGTCCCGCCAGACCTGACCCAGCGAGGCGAATGCAGGTGCGGCGGCCAGCTCGCTCCGCAGTTCGGCGAGGAACCGGCCCAGACAGTCCCCGGCACCCGGCTGCCCACCATCGTCCACGTCCAGGCACCGCGTGACGACGGCATCGACGTCGCTGCGCGACTTCGCGAGGTAGTCGATCTCCCAGTCGAGGCCGAACGCCCACAACGAAATACGGTTCGCCATCCGCAGCTGCTCCGCCGTGAGCCACGGAGCACAGAACGCGTGGGCGTCGGCGATACCGCCGAGCAGGGTCGGGTCGAACGGGTTGCCCGGAAACAGATCGCTGTACTTCGATGCACACTTCTGCAGGTCCCGCTGGCTCTGCGCGGAGACCGCACAGCGCCTCCCGCACTCGATGATGGGCAACAGGTCCGCGATCCCGACGTCGGGCCCACTCATGGGGATTCCTTCCCGATCGGGCGGAGCAGCAGCTCGACCCGGCGGCGGGGTCGCAGCGAGGCCGAGGCCTGCGCTTCGACGGGTTGCCTCTCCAGCAGCTTCGGCGAGTACCGCTGCAGGATCGACGCCAACACGAGCTGCGCCTCGACCATGAAGAAATGGCCGCCGAGGCACTGATGGGCGCCGCCGCCGAACGGGAAGTACGCGTACCGGTGCCGTCGCTCCGTACGCTCCGCGGAGAACCGCTCCGGGTCGAACTCCAGCGGCCGCTCCCACAGCTCCGCCATCCGGTGCGTCAGGTACGGGCTGAGCAGAACCGTCGCGCCCTCTCTGATCGCCACCCCGTCGAGTGAGTCCCGCTGCTGCACCGTGCGCGGAATGATCCAGCCGACCGGGTACAGCCGGAGCAGCTCCTGCAGGACCATCTTGGTGTAGCGCAGCTCGGGCAGGTGCGACGGACCGGGCTGCTCCTGCCCGACCACGCGGTCGATTTCGTCCTGCAGCGTGGTGGCGATGTCGGGATGGGCGTCGAGGACGACCCACAGCCAGGTCAGCGCGACCGCCGTCGTCTCCGAGCCGCCCACGAACATCGCCAGGATGTCGTCGCGGACCTGCTGGTCGGTGAGGCCTTCGCCGTTCTCGTGGCGCGCGCTCAGCAGCAACGACACCACGTCGCCGCCGTCGGCACCCTGGCGCCGGGCCTCCCGGACGATCGGAAAGATGATCTTGTCAGCCCGCTTGACGGCGCGCCGGAACCTGCGATCGCCGGGCATCGGGAAGGCGTTGGGGATGAACGGCAGGAGCATCCGGGCGCCGAGCGAGGTGAAGGAGGTCTCGATCGCGTTGCCGAGTACTTCGGCGTCCTCCGGGCTGATCTTGTCACCGAAGAAGACCCGCAGGATGGCCCGGTGCACGATCCGGGTCATCTCGATACAGGCGTCGACCGGCTCTCCGGCGCGAGCCTGACCCTCCAGCGAGTCGACCGCCTCGGTGATCGCCTCCGCCATCCGCTCCATCAGCAGCGCGACGTTCTTCCCGGAGAACAGCGGCTGGATGAGCTTGCGGTGCGGCTCCCAGGTCTCCCCGTCGGTGATCAGACCGTCGCCGAGCAGGCGGCGCAGCGGCTTCCACATCATGCCGTCGCGCACGTAGTGCGAGGCGCCGTCGATCAGGACGTGCTGCACGTGCTCCGGACGGGTCACCAGGTACGGGCGGAACAGGCCGAGGTTCAGCCGGACCACCGCCCCGTCAGCCCGCGCGCCGAGCTTCTCGAACCCCTTCAGCGGATTCCGCAGCAGCCAGGGGATGGTGCGGTACGCCGGAATCTTCTTGGCCCTGGCGACACGTACGGTCACGGTATCGGACGACATGACGCTGCTCCTGTCTGAGGTCGGCAATTGCGGACACCACCATCACGCAGGCGCGGCTACCCGGAAAATAAAGGAGAACAGAGCGGGTGACCCATAGTCGAACACCCCGTCGGAAAGACCCTGGACGGCCGGCATCACACCACGCTGCGTCACTTTCTTTGGGATGCCACCAATACCCGTACCTTCACACATCGGCCCCGACCCCACTTCGGCAAAACGCTTCCCGACAACCACCCAGAACCATGGAACGGTGCGCCCCTGGAATTTGTCCAGAGCCCCTCCCGAATCTTGGGAAGTCTGCATAACATTCACCCCTGACGATGCGGCCGGGATTCAGGCCACGGCGCACCAGCTCAGTTGGGCCGCCGAGGCCGGGCAAGCGTGCCACTGCGCGTGGATTCGGCAATGATTCACAACCTTTGTCGCGACCGTTGCCACACCAGGTCTTGACCGCGACATCCGGCCTCCCTAGATTGTCTGCAGGACTTCAACCGCAATGAAACGCACGACAACAGATATGAGAACTCCAACCCCGGCTCCGTATCGCTGCAGGCGCAATAGGCGCAGCCTTCCGCGTTGTCAGGGTTGATATCTCGCCGGACCGACCTCGCCGATGAATCGTCTGAGTCAAACCCCACACCTCGTGTGTGTGTGTCGAATCGCGTCACTCATTCGGCCGGCGCAGGTGCCAGTGTGCCGCCCGAAGAAAGAACACCGCAGGAGGAAGCGATGGCGTGGGCGCGCTGGTGAGTAGCGGGAGCGTCGTGCAGACGCTCGATCGGGCGCGTTGCCTGGTCGAGCCGGCGCTGCAGGCGGCCGTGGACCGGTTGCCCGCGCAGATGCGCACGGTCGCGGGGTACCACTTCGGTTGGTGGGACGCCGCTGGTGCGCCGATCAGGGCTGGCGCGGGTAAGGCGATCCGGCCGGCGCTCGTGGTGCTCTGCGCCGAGGCGGTGGGCGGCGCGGCGACAGCAGCGGTCGGAGCGGCGGTCGCCGTCGAGCTGGTGCACAACTTCTCGCTGCTGCACGACGACATCATCGACGGGGACGCGACCCGCCGGCACCGGGCGGCAGCCTGGACGGTCTACGGCACCCCGGCGGCCATCCTGGCCGGCGACTCGCTGCTGACGCAGGCGTTGCGGGTACTGGCTGCCTCTGCACCGCAGCCGGGGCCGGTGGTGGACCGGCTGTGCGCCGCCCTGCTGGAGCTCGTCGCCGGCGAGAGCGCCGACGTCGCCTTCGAAAGCCGTACCGACGTCGGGGTCGACGAGTACCTGGAGATGGCCGCGGGCAAGACCGCCGCACTGGTGGCCTGCGCCTGTGAGCTGGGCGCCCTGGCGGGTGGCGGGAGCCCGGACGCGGCGGAGCGGCTGCGCTCGTTCGGCCACCATCTGGGCCTGGCCTTCCAGATGGTCGACGACCTGCTCGGGATCTGGGGTGATCCGCAGGTGACCGGCAAGCCGGTCGGGGCGGATCTGCGGACCCGTAAGAGTTCGCTGCCGGTGGTGGCGGCGCTGACCTCGGAGACCGCCGCTGGCCGCCAGTTCGCGGCCCTGTACGCCCGGCCGGAGCCGCTGACCGACGCGCAGCTGCACACCGCCGCCCAGCTCGTCGAGGAGGCCGGCGGCCGGACCGGGACCGAGAAGCAGGCGCACCGGCAGGTGGCTCTGGCGTTGTCCCAGCTCGACGACGCGACCTTCGTACCCACGGCAGTGCGCCAGCTCGCCGAACTCTCCCATCTGGTCACCGACCGGGACTGGTGACGTCCTCGCCGCAAGCCCGGCGTGGCGGCCGCGATGCCGGGAGTTCGCGGGTCGGGCCGGGTTAGGCTGCCCGACAGTCGCCGCAGCTCAGGGGCCCGACCGGGGCACCGTCGGTGGCTGCCGCCGGTACCCCTCGGCTGATTCAGCAGGCGGCCGACCGGAGGAACAGTCGTGAGGCTGTCTGGTGTACCGGGTCGTCTGGCGCTGCCCGCCCTGGCGCTCGCAGCCATCGTCGTCCTGCTGGGCGCCACGCCATCGACACAGGTCTTCGCGGAGCCGCCAGCCGGTACTCCGGCCGCGGACCCCGAGGGCGGCAGCCAGTCCCTGCGTGAGCAGCTGGAGGCAGCCGGGCGCGGCTACAACGACGCCAAGGCCCGGCTGGAGGTTTCGCAGGCGCACCAGATCCAGCTCACCGAGGCGACCCACCGCGTCGAGGCCGAACTCGTCAGGCTCGACGCCGAGGTCGACATCCTGTCGGTGACCGCCTACAAGACCGGCCCGATGAGCGGGGTCGTCGCCCTCCTCGACAGCGGCTCGCCGCAGACCCTGTACGAACGCGCCCGGGCGCTGGACTCCCGGGTCCGCTCGAACAGCCGGCTGTTGCGTGAGCTCAGCCAGACCACGCAGACCCTGGCCGGCAAGCAGGCCGCCCTGGACGCCGAGACCACGGTCGAACGGGACCAGCTCGCCGAGATGGACAAGCGCAGGAAAGCCGCCGAGAGCGCGCTCGCTCCGGTCGGCGGGACGTCCGGGACAGGACCCGGCGGGGGTACCGCCAATGCCAACCCGGCACCGCGTGCACCGGACGGCACCTGGCCCCGGGAGTCCTGCACGCTCCCCGACCCCACCACATCGGGCTGCCTGACTCCGCGCACCCTGCACGCCCTGCAGCAGGCCCGGGCGGCCGGCTTCACCCACCACACCTCCTGCTTCACCAACGGCAGCTGGGGTGAGCATCCGCAGGGCCGCGCCTGTGACTTCGCCGCCCAGGCCAACGGCTTCGGCGGGGTGGCCACCGGTGAGGACAAGGCCTACGGCGACCGGCTCGCCGCCTGGCTGATCGCCAACACCGACCGGCTCGGCGTGCTGTACGTGATCTGGTTCCGCCAGATCTGGATGCCCGGTACCGGCTGGCGGGCGTACACCAGCGGCAACGGCACCCCGGCCGGTGACCACACCAACCACGTACACCTCTCCGTGCAGTAGCCCCTCCCCGCGGCGCCTTCCGCCGCCTTCCGCGGCCGCACCGATGGCGGGATCGCACCGGCGTGAGTCATGCTGGAGTCCGTCGTGCGGGAGCTGACCCGCCCCGGGGCTGGAGTGATCAGATGAACACGGGACGTTTGATTGGCTGGCTTCTCCTGCCGCTACTGGCTCTGGTGATCGTGGGCGCCCTGGCGATCTCGCTGATCAAGGCGTTGTTCAGCCTGGCGTTCTCCCTCATCGTCGGCGGGGTCGTGGTCGGCGGAGGGCTCTACCTCTACCGCCGGGCCAGGGGCGCGATCAGCCCCGGTACCCGTAACGGACGGCGGATCCAGGCCGCAACCCGGACGTACAAGCAGCGCAACCGCTGAGCCGTCACGGCTCTCAGCGCGGCACAGCTCACCCCTGCTGGCCACTGGCCACCTGGCGGATGGGGTTGAATGGGGCGATGCAGAACCTGCTTCCTGGACCATCACCCGTCCTGCTCCCCGTCGACCCGGCTGCCGAGGCCGCCTACCGCGAGGTGAGCAGCGCCGGGACGGACGTCGACGCCGTACTCAAGACGGTCGCGGCGCGATTCCCTGCGTACAGCGGCGGATGGGCCGGCCTGGCCGAGCGGGCGTTGGCCGCGGGCGATCCGGTCGCCGGGTACGCCTACGCCCGCACCGGCTACCACCGCGGCCTGGACCAGTTGCGGCGCAACGGCTGGCGCGGACAGGGTCCGGTGCCGTGGTCGCACGAGCCCAACCAGGGCTTCCTGCGCAGTGTGCGGGCCCTGGGTGACGCGGCCGGGGCGATCGGCGAGGTCGAAGAAGCCCAGCGCTGCGCCCAGCTGCTGCACGACTGCGACCCGACCCTTGCGTCGGGTGGAGCTGGCAGCTAGCAGCCGGCCGGTCGATCTGGGACCAGGTCTCCATGGATGATTCGCTCCCCGTTGGGTAGGTAGTCGGCAGGCACTCCCGGTTGCCACGGCCCTGAGCTGCTGCGGAACCAGATGCGGTGATCGCCCGCCGGGGGCGGCAGAGTCGGCGTCTGGTCCACAACCTGCCCGTCGGCATCGATCAGCTGGAGCTGCTCGGTCGCTCGCAACCAGTGGTAGAAGATGACCAGCTTGCCGGTACGCCCCGGCTGCAGTGGCTCCTCCAGCGCGACAAAGCGCTCTTCCTGGGTGACCAGCGACCTCACTCTCCAGCAGCGCAGCTCCTGCGGGCGCTGGGAGTCATTCCTGAGCCAGACCGCCTGGCCGCCCGGGGACGGATCCGGCGGCGCCTGGATCACGACGGTCAACACGACAGTCTGGTGGGTCCCCGCGGATGTGCCGGAGGGCGTGGGCCGCGCCGTGCCGGTACACGCGCAGAGCAGCAGCGCCGCGGCCACCGCCGCCCCACCTGCTGCGCGAACCTGCACTCGCCGACTGTGCTGACCCATGGCGGCTGCCTTCCCCGTCAGCGCTACCCGCTTGCCTGTCGCCCGCCTTGCATCGAAGCACCTCAGTTCGCCCAGGACAAGAGCGTCTATCCCACCGGGGCGCCGCCTATCGCACCCAGGCGCCGGCGCGCATCACCCGGCGGACCGTCAGCCGGTCGTCGAGTACGACGAGATCGGCGCGGTCTCCGACGGCCAGCGCTCCGACGCCGGCCAAGCCGAGCGCGGCAGCCGGATTGGTGCTCGCCGCCCGTACCGCGTCCACAATGGATAGTCCAGCGTGGACGGCTCGGCGCAGCGCCGCATCCATGGTCAGGGTGCTGCCGGCAATCGTGCCGTCCCGGGCCAGCCGGGCCACTCCCCCGGTCACCACCAGCGCCTGCCCGCCCAGCTCGTACTCCCCGTCCGCCATTCCCGCGGCGGCCACCGCGTCGGTGACCAGCGCCACCCGCCCGGGGCCGGCCAACCGGGCCGCCGCTGCCAGCACGGCGTCGTGCAGGTGTACGCCGTCGCCGACCAGCTCGCAGGTGACCCCGACCGAGCCCAGCAACGCCAGCGCTGGCCCCGGTTCCCTCTGGTGCAGCTGGCGCATCGCGTTGAAGACGTGTGTCCCGACGGTCGCGCCGGCTTGCACCGCGGCCAGCGTCTGGTCGTACGTGGCGTCGGTGTGCCCGACCGCGGCAACCACCCCCCGGGCTACCAGCAGGCGGATCGCGTCCAGCGCTCCGGGAAGCTCCGGTGCGATCGTCACCATCCTGACCGCACCCTCGCCGGCGTCCAGCAGCTCCGCCAGCTCCACAGTGGATGGTGTGCGGAGGTACGCCGGGTGCTGGGCGCCGCAGCGGGAAGCGGCGAGGTACGGCCCCTCGTAGTGGAGCCCGGCGATGACGCCCGCCTCGACCAGCGGCAGGTACGCCCGGGTCGCCGCGATCATCAACTCGAGCGGGGAGGCGACCAGGCTGGCCAGCAGGGTGGTGGTGCCGTGCGTCAGGTGGAAGGCGGCCGCACCGGCCGCTGCGGCCGGATCGCCGTCGGTGAAGGAGTACCCGCCACCGCCGTGCACGTGCAGGTCGACGAAGCCGGGCACCACCCAGTCCCCCGCCTCGGCTGAGCCCGCAGAGCCCGCAGAGCCCGTTGAGCCCGCTGAGCCGCGGGCGCCGGCTGAGCCGGCGGTGCTGGTACCGAGCTCGGTGACACGCTCGCCGGCGATCCGGACGTACCCGTCGCTCAGCACGCCATCGGGGGTGACCACCCGTCCGGCTACGACGGTCATTGCCCTTTCCTGCCCGCGCTCAACGGGTCTCGGTGACCTTCGTCAGGCCGCGCGGCGCGTCCGGATCCTCGCCGCGTTGCAGCGCCAGGGCGAGTGCCAGCCGCTGCAACGGCAGGATGTCCAGCAGCGGCGCGTACCGCTCGTCGACCTCGGGCGTGGGTACCCGCAACGCGGAACGCTCCACATCGGACGGTCCGAAGACGACCACGTCGGCGCAGCGCTCCCCCAGCCGGTCGAGCACCGAGCGCATCGCCGCCCCCCCGGGGCCGGCACCGACCCAGGCCAGCACCGGCACCTGCGCGTCGGCCAGGGCCAGCGGGCCGTGCAGCAGATCAGCGCCGGAGAACGCCAGTGCGGCGAGGTACGACGTCTCCATCAGCTTGAGCGCAGCCTCGCGGGCTGTCGGGTAGGCGTACCCCCGGCCGGTGGTCACCAGTTGGGTGGCGAACCGGTACCGCGAAGCAACCTCGACCGCGCTCGGGTCGGCGAGTACCCCCGCCGCGAGCTGCGGCAGCGCCGCGAGCGCTGCGCGCTCCTGCGCGGGGAGCACACCGTCGCCAGCGCGTACCCCTTCCACGAGCAGCAGCAACGCGAGCAGCTCCGCGGTGTAGCTCTTGGTGGCCGCGACCGCCCGCTCGGCACCGGCGGCGACGTCGACGGAGAGATCCGCCGCGGCAGCCAGTACCGAGTGCGGGTTGTTGGTGACGGCGACCGTCAACGCGCCGGACTCCCGTGCCGTGCGGACCACCTCGCACAGGTCGGGCGATCCGCCGCTCTGGCTCACCGCGACGACCAGTGCCCCGCTCAGGTCCGGCCGGGCGCCGTACAGGGTGATGGCGGAGGGCGAGGCGAGACCGGCCGGCAGTCCGAGCCGGATCTCGGTGAGGTACGCCCCGTAGAGCGCGGCATGGTCGGAGGTACCGCGGCCGACGAAGACCACGTGTCGCGGTTGCCAGCGGGCGACCGCCGCGGCCACCTCGGTGATCGCGGGCGCGGAGTCGTCGAGCAGCCGCTGGTACATGGCCGGCTGTTCGGCGATGTCGACCGCCATCCCGGCCCCGGGCTGGGCTGCCGCGTCGGTACCGGTCGGGCTCATCCCTTCACCGCACCGGCGGTCAGTCCGGCCGCCACGTGCCGCTGGATCAGCAGGAAGAAGATCACCACGGGGAGCGAGGTGAGCGTGGCGCCGGCCATCAGCGGACCCCAGTGGGTTTCCTGCAGGGTCTGATTGGAGGCCAGCCAGGACATCAGGTTCTGCTTGTCCGCCGAGTGGTTCAGCACGTTGATGATGATGAACTCGTTCCAGGTCTGGATGAAGCCGTAGATGGACGCGGCGACCAGGCCGGGCCCGGTCAGCGGCAGGATGATCCGGTAGAAGGTCTGCCACCGGTTGCAACCGTCGATGAGCGCCGCCTCGTCGAGTTCGCGGGGCACCGCGATGATGAAGCCGCGCAGCATCCAGACGGTATACGGCAGGACCAGGATCAGGTACGTCAGGATCACCCCGATCAGGGTGTCCGTCATCGAGAACCGGTTCAGGGTAAGGAAGACCGGGATGAGCAGGGCGAGCAGCGGCACCATCTGCACGATGAGGATCACCAGCACGAGCGCGCGCCGGCCGTAGAACCGGAACCGGGCGATCGCCAGCGCGCCGAGGAATCCGACCACCAGACCCCCGGCCACCGCACCGAGCGTGACCACCAGGCTGTTGCGCAGGTCGGCCAGGAAGTTGGGCGCGTGCAGTGCCGAGGTGAAGTTGGCCAGGGTGGGGTGGGCGGGGATCAACTGCGGCGTGAGCGTCAGCACCTCGTTCGCCGGCTTCAGCGCAGTGTTGATCATCCAGTACACCGGGAACGAGATGACCGCGGCGAAGGCGATGCCCACCAGGTTGAAGGCCACGGTGGCGGCCCGGCTCCGGCCGACCTGCACGGTTTCCATCAGTCCGCGTCTCCGATCCTGAACATCTGCCGGACGTAGAAGGCCATCACGCCAAGCATGCCGAGCACCATCAGGATGGAGACCGCCGACCCGAGGCTGTAGTCGCTGATGACGAAGGCCTTCTGGTACGCGTAGATCGCCAGTGTGTAGTAGTCCGTCTCGGGCTTGCTGCTGCGGATGACGTACGCCTGGGTGAACAGCCCGAGGTCCCAGATGACCGACAGGGTCGTCACGATCCCCAGCAACTGACGCAGGAACGGCAACGTGACGTGCCGGAAAACGGACCAGGGCCCGGCTCCGTCGACGACCGCCGCCTCGACGACCTCCCGCGGCACCTGGGTCAGGCCGGCGTAGAGGGTGATCGCCAGAAACGGGACGGCGCCCCAGACCACCAGCGCGACGATGACCGTCCAGCCCTGGACCGGGTCGACGAACCAGCTGTGGTTGGTGAAGTCCACCCCGGGAATCATGTCGATCAGCCAGTTGAGCACACCCCAGTTGGTGTCGACCAGCCAGAGGAAGACCTGCGTGGAGACGAGCTGCGGCATCGACCAGACCAGCATCATCGCCACCGTGATGACGATCCGGACCCAGCCGCTGACCCGGCGCATCAGCAGCGCCACCGCCAGGCCGATGCCGACCGAGAGGACCACACAGACCGTGGCGATCCCGAGGGTACGGGTGACCACGGTCCAGAAGAGCGGGTCGCTGAGCACCTTGCGGTAGTTGTCCAGCCCCGCCCAGGGTGGGGTACGTCCGGTCCACAGGTCCCGCAGGGTGAGGTGCTGGAACGACAGCACAATCATTTTCACGATGGGGTACCCGAGCAGCCCGGCGAGCACCAGCAGCGTGGGCAGGGCCAGCAGGTACGGGGTGCCCTCTCTCCTGCGGCGCCGCGGCTGTACCGGCGCGGGCACCGGCGGGCGCTGGTCCGCGGGGGTACGGGCCACCACCTCGACCGCGTCCATCAGCTGCTCCCTTGCACTGGGGTGGGGTGGCGCCGCCGGCACGGGCGGTGGCGGCTGCGCCAGCGTCCTGGGCGGGTGGCGCCGCCGGCTGGCCGGCGGCGCCACCCCTATTCTCAGGAACCGTTGAGGATCGACGTGATCTGGGTGTCCGCAGCCTTGGTGGCCTCCGCGACCGTCTTCTTCCCGGTCACGATGTCCACCAGCATCTGCTGCAGGATGTTGCCCTTCTCGACGTCAGCCCATCTCGGCGCGTTCGGCACGAACCAGCTGCTCTTGGCCGCCAGCGCGGTGGCCTCGTTGCCCTTCACCTTTGCCGCATCGTCGAGCAGAGCCGTGGCGTTGGGCAGTGCGCCCTTGGCCAGGATCTCCTGCTGGCGTGCGGTGCTGGTGAAGTCCTGGATCCACTGGGCCGCGAGATCGGAGTACTTGCTCTTCGCGGTGACCCCGAGGTCGGAGCCGCCGAGGAAGCTCGGCATCCCCTGGCCCGAGGTCAGGCCGGGCAGCGCAACGGCGGCGAGCTTGCCCTTGACCGCGCTGTCCACCTTTGCCGACTTGGGGTCGTTGGGGTCGGAGAGCTGGCTCTCGGACGCACCGATCTCCCAGCCGTTGCCGTACATCATCGCCAGGTGGCCCTGCGCCATGATCGAGTACTGGTCGCTCTCGTCCTTGGTCGGGTCTCCGTTGGAGTACTGCTTGGTCAGATCGGCCCACTTCTGCAGCCCGGCCTGGGCGGCAGGCTCGGAGAGCGTGCCCTTCCACTTGCCGTCGCTGCCCTGGGTGGCGATCTGGCCACCGTTGCCGTACACCCACGCCATCGCGGCGTACCAGTACTTGCCCGGCATGTAGAAGGCCGAGAACTTCGGGTCCGCGGCGTTCTTCGCCTTCAGCGCCGCGGAAGCGGCCAGCACGTCGTCGTAGGTCTTCGGCGGCTGCAGCCCGGCAGCGGCGAACAGGTCGGTCCGGTAGATCAGCACCCGGGCACCGGCGTAGTACGGCACGCAGTAGGTCTTACCGGCCGACTCGCACGGGCCGGAGAGCCCGGTGAGCCAGCTGCTGCTGTTGTCGAAGCCGCTCTTCTTCGCGGTGATGTCGGCGAACGCACCGTTGAAGACGTACTTCGACACCTCGGTGTTGCCGAGCTCGACCACGTCCGGTACGTCGTTGCCGGCCAGCGTCGAGTCCAGCTTGGCCAGGTGCCCGCTCCATTGCTGGTACTCGATGACCGCGTCGACTCCGGTGTCCGCCTTGAACTTGGCGTTGGCGGCGTCGACGGTGTCCTTCCAGTTGGTCTGGGCGTCGACCATGAGCCAGATCTTGATGCTTGTCGGCTTGGCCGGGGTACTGGTACTGCTGCAGGCAGCGCCTGTGAACAGCGTCGCCGCGACGGCCACGGCGACCGCGATCCTTCGCTTCACGTCTTCCTCCTCGAATGCCTGTGCGGGAATGGCGGGTGTCGTTGTGCAGGGGTGGAACCTCGCCGGGGTGGTGGAACGACACCCACGGCAATCGACGGCTCTGGCGCAGGTACCGGGCGGCAGAGGGCCGAAATTTCGGTTGGCCGGCTCATCCCGACCGACCCTGACCCGCCACGCGGTGGGCGTGCACCGCACGGGCGGTCGCCTGGAAGGCGGCGTGTACCCGGTCGTGCAGGCGCTGCGCGACGGCGATGTAGAGCAGGTCGAGGACGACCAGTTGCGGATGGCGGGCGGAGAGCGCGTCCGGCCGGAAGGTGCTGGCCTGCGCCGCGGTTTGCAGCAGGATGTCGGAGAGCTCGGCCAACGGCGACCGGGGAAGGCTGGTCAGCGCGATCGTCGTCGCGCCGTGACTGCCCGCCTCAGCGATCATCTCGATCGTCTCGCGGGTCTGCCCGCTGTGCGAGATACCCAGCGCGACGTCACGGGGGCGCAGCAGCGCCGCGCTGGCGAGCCCGTTGTGCACGTCGTTCCAGGCCCACGTGCTCACCCCGATGCGGTGCAGGCAGACGTGCATCTCGGCACCGACCAGTGCGCTGCCGCCGGCGCCGTAGATGTCGACCCGGTTGGCGACCGCGATCGCGGCGGCGGCCCTGGCAACCGCGTCCAGGTCGACCGTGGCCGCGGTCTCGCCCATCGCCCGGGCGTCCGCAGCGACGATCTGCTGGAGTACCCGCTCCAGGGGATCGTCGCGCTGGATCTCCCGGCCGATGTCGACATTCCAGCCCGCAGCGCGCGCCGCCCGGCCGGTCTCGCCGGCGATACCGAGGCGCAGCTCGGCGTAGCCCTCGAAGCCCAGCGCGCGGCAGAACCGGGTGATCGTCGCCGGTGAGGTGCCACTGCGCTCGGCGAGCTCCACGATGGTGGCCCGGGCCGCACCGGCCGGATCGGCGAGCACCTGCTCGGCGACCCGCCGCAGCGCACCGGTGAACTCCGGCTGCAGCGCGCGTACCCGGGCGAGCACGCCGTGCACGAGTGGGTCCGCGCCGTGCCCGCCGGCGGCGGGAACCGGCAACGAGGCAGTCGCCGCGGCGCTCTGCGCGATGCTGGTCACCTCGTACCCGGCCACGGCCCGACCTCTTTCGAAAGAATGTTTACTATTACTGAGAAGAATTATTACTGAACGGCCGCCTGTCAAGAGGCGACGGCGATGTTTCCGTACCGTGATGTAGTAACGAGATCAACGCGGAGTGGGCGTGGCCTCACCCGTTGGCGTACCGCTGGTGCCGTACGTCCTTTGTGGACGATGCTGGGTTTCGCGCCGGCACGGCCGAACGATTGCTGGCCGCTCAGCTATTCCTGGGCCCGTCGTCTGCGCCGGGCCTCGGGAGCTACTGGGGAGCTGCCCAGCCGAGCCGTTGGGCCGCGGCACGGCCGTTGGCGTGGCTCGCGCCGTACGTGGTGACGAAGCCGCGCACCTGCCGGGGCCGCCAGGATGAGGGCCAGCCCATCTCCACCACCACGGTCGGATGGGTGGCGGCCACCGCCTCCAGCAGAGCCCGCTCCGGCGCCGACCGGTGCAGGTTGCGCCCCACGAAGACGATCGGCCGCGTGCCGGCCCTGGCGCACAGCTCCTCGGCGGTGGTCTGCTCGGCGGGCACGGTCAACTGCTCCACCGTCCTGGCCGCCCCAGCGCCGTGGACCACGTCGCCGCCGCTGGCCGCCCCGCCGCTGGCCACCCCGACCCCGCTGACCACGTCGCCGGCGCCGGCCGTGCCAGCGTTGCGCAGGTGCGGGCCCAGGCCCCACGGCACCCGCCCGGCGGCAATGGATGACTCGGACGCGAGCCGCACCACGAGCGCGCCGGCCAGCCCGTCCAGGGTGCCCTCGACGTGCACCGCGCGCAGCGCTGCGCGGTACCCCAGCTCGGGCTGCGGTGCCTCGATGACGCCGCCCTGCCGGGTCCACGCGGCGAGCGCCGCGACCCGCTCGGCGGCCTCCTCGACCCGGGACACCGGCAGCCGGCCGTCCCCGATCGCGGCCCCGATGCCGGCCACCGTCGACTCGACGAGTGCGGCGTCCACCCGCGCGCCGATGCAGAGCAGGTCGGCGCCGCTGGCCAGCGCCAGCACCGCCCCGTGCGGGATACTGCCGGCGAAGTCGCTGGCGCCGAGCATCTCCAGCGCGTCGGTGACCACCACACCGGTGAAGCCCAGCTCGCCGCGGAGCAGGTCGACCAGGACCCGCCGGCTGAAGGTCGCCGGAGCGTCGCCGGTGAGTACCGGCACCCTGATGTGCGCCGTCATGATGGCCTGCGCACCGGCCTGCACCACTGCCGCGTACGGCAACAGATCGCGCTGGCGCAACAACTCCAGCGGTACGTCCACAGTGGGCAGTTCACGGTGCGAGTCGGCCACGGTTGCGCCGTGGCCCGGAAAGTGCTTGGCGCACGCGGCGACCCGCGACTCCTGCAGCCCGGCCACCGCAGCCGCGGCGTGCGCCGCAACCCGCACCGGATCCGCGCCGAAGCTGCGGGTACCGATGATCGGGTTGTCGTCGACGGTGTTCACGTCGACGGTCGGAGCGAGGTTGAGGTTGACCCCGGACCCGGCGAGCTCCGCGCCGATGCTGCGGTAGATCCGCCGGGTCGTCGTGAGGTCGTCGAGCACGCCGAGAGCGGCGTTGCCGGGATAGGGGCTGCCCTGCGCATGCGCCAGCCGGGTGACGTCGCCGCCCTCCTCGTCGAGCGCGAGCAGGACGTCGCCGCGACTGGCGCGCAGTTGTGCGGTCAGCCCGGTCACCTGCACCGGATCGGCGATGTTCGCACCGAAGAGGACGTGTCCAGCCAGCCCGTCGTCGAGCAGGTCCAGTGCCCACTGCGGAGCGCTCTGCCCGGGAAACGCCGCGAGCAGGGTGCCCAGGGCCAATCGGCGTAGCCCCGCGTCAACCGCCATGCAAGCCCCCTCCTCACCCGCCGCGCCCGAGCCGACCGGCCCGCCTGCCGGGCTCCGCCGAGAAGACCGGGCCCCACCGTGACCCGGACCGGTCCCGGCGACGCGACCATGCCCGAGCCGGGCCGCCACCAGGGGCGACTCGACCGTAGGCTAACCGTTGAACCTCGTCAGAAAATCTAATAGGAAACCTTGCTAATTACTAGGGGCCCCCGTGAGTTCAGCCCGACTGCCCGGTACGCCGCGACTGCTGCGCGCGCTCAACGACCGTGCCGCACTGGAACTGCTCATCTCCCGCGGGCCGCTGACCCGGGCGCAGCTCGGCGAGCTGACCGGGCTGTCGAAGGTGACCGCATCCCAGCTCGTCGAGCGGCTCGAAGAGCGCGGCCTGGTGGCCCGTGTCGGCGAGCAGGCCGGCGGGCGCGGCCCCAACGCCCAGATGTACGCGGTCGTGCCACAGACCGCCTACGTGGTCGGGGTGGAGGTCGGGCCACAACACGTCCTCGCGGTGGCGGCCGACATCACCGGAAAGGTGGTCGGGCGCACCGACGTGACGATCGGCGAAGCCGACGACCCGGTACGCGTCGTGCACGCCGCGGTGGTCCAGGCCGCGAAGGCCGGTAAGGCTTCGCTGCAGCAGGTGGGCCGGGTGGTGCTCGGTACCCCCGGTCTGGTCGACCCGGAGACCGGCGAGATCTCCTTCGCCTGGGACCTGCCGCGCTGGCACCGCGGACTACTCGGCGCACTGCGGGCCGACCTGCACCGCCCGGTGCTCTTCGAGAACGACGTGAACCTGGCCGCGATCGCCGAGGCGCACAGCGGAGCGGCCCGGGGGGTGGACGATTTCGTGCTGCTCTGGGTCGGTCGCGGCCTGGGCCTGGCTGTGGTGCTCGGCGGCAAGCTGCACCGGGGCAGCTCCGGGGCGGCCGGTGAGATCGGGTACCTGCCAGTGCCGGGCGCCCCGGTGGCCCGCGACGTGTCGCGCCGCGCGAAGGGCTCCTTCCAGCAGGTGATCGGGGCGGACGCGGTGCGCGCGGTGGCCCGCGAACACGGCTTCCGGGCGACGAACGCGGCGGACGCGGTGCGCGCGGCCATCGCCGCCGGTACCGCCGGCGGGCCGGTCCTCGACGAGCTCGCCCGCCGCCTCGCGCTGGGCGTGGCCGCGGTGTGCGTGGTGCTCGACCCCGCACTCGTGGTGCTCGCCGGCGACATCGGGCAGGCCGGCGGTACCCCGCTGGCGCAACGGGTTCAGCACGAGGTGGCCGCGATCGCCCCGGTGTCGCCGCAGGTGGTGCCGGGCGAGGTCGCCGAGGAGCCGGTGGTGCACGGGGCGCTGCTGACCGGCCTGGAGGCGGTGCGCGAAGAGGTCTTCAGTTCGATGCTCTCCGACGGCTGACGCTGCGGCGATCCATCAGGATTCCCCGATCCGGGCTGAAGCCGTAGGGTACGGGTCGTGTCGATGCAGTACGGACCCCCCGCACCCGCAGCCGCGTGGTATCCAGGCGGCCCGGTGCCACCGAAGCGCTCCAGTACCGGCCTCGTCGTGACGTTGGTGGCCCTCGTTGTCGTGCTGTGCCTGGGGATCATCGTCACGGTGGTGCTGGTGCTCTTGAAGGCCGCAGGCTCAGCCAACGCCGCTGCCGACCTCTCGGCGGTGATTGACTACCACCAGACCGACCCCGGTGCACTCGCCCAGACCCACCAGAGCGGCACCATCAGTTACCCGATGACGCCACCCGCCGGCGGCCCGCACGACTACTACTGGCAGAACTGCACGGGCGATGTCTACGACGCCCCGATCGCCGACGAGAAGGCGGTACACAGCCTCGAACACGGGGCCGTGTGGATCACGTACCGGCCGGGACTGGACGCCGCGTCGGTGCAGCGCCTCGCCGACCGGGTCAGCGGGGTCGACCACATGTTGCTCAGCCCGCACCCGCGGCAGACCGCGCCGATCTCGTTGCAGGCCTGGGGGTACCAGCTGGCCGTGGACCGCGCCGACGACCCGCGGATCGACGCGTTCATCAGGAAGTACCGCATCACGGCCGGGCCCGAGAAGGGCGCCACCTGCGCCGGTGGGTGGACCGCAACCGCCGGCTGACGCCGCATCTGACCGCTGGCGCCGGGCCGCTCCTGGCGCGGTCCGTTGCCGCGGTGCGGTCAGCTGGCGTTGCCGCGGTGCGGTTCAGATGGCGTTGCCGGTGACGGCGTGGAAGGCGTGGTGCTCACCCGGGCGCGGCTTCACATGCACCAGGTCACCCAGGCGCGGCGCGCGCCGGCCGTCGGTACGCACCACGAAACGCTCGTCCTGACCCTGCAGAGCCACGTGGCCATAGACGTAGGCGTCCGAACCCAGCTCCTCGACCAGATCCACCTGGATCGGCATCCCACCGTCGTGTTCACCGACCAGATCACAGGCCTCCGGTCGGAAACCGACCTGAACCCTGCCCTCGCCGCCGTCGAGGTGAGCCGCGTCGAGCTGTTCGCGGGTGAGCGGCAGGGTCATGTCAGCGAAGCAGGCCCCGGCATCGGAGGTCGGCACCGTCTTGATGTTCATCGCCGGGGAGCCGATGAAACCGGCCACGAACACGTTCGCCGGCCGGTCATAAAGCGCCCGCGGCGTGTCGACCTGCTGCAGCACCCCATCCAGCAGCACCGCCACCCGATGCCCCATCGTCATCGCCTCGATCTGGTCATGCGTCACGTAGACCGTGGTGACGCCCAGCCGCGCCTGCAACGTGGCGATCTGCGCCCGGGTCTGCACCCGCAGCTTCGCGTCCAAATTGGAGAGTGGCTCGTCCATCAGGAAGACCCGCGGCTCCCGCACGATCGCCCGCCCCATCGCGACCCGCTGCCGTTGGCCACCGGAGAGCGCCTTCGGCTTGCGGTCGAGGTACTCCCCGAGCTGCAGCATCTTCGCAGCCTCCTGGACCCGCCGGTCGATCTCGCTCTTCGTGGTCTTGCGCAGCTTCAGCGCGAACGCCATGTTGTCGTACACCGTCATGTGCGGGTACAGCGCATAGTTCTGGAACACCATCGCGATGTCCCGCTCCTTCGGCGCCAGGTACGTCACATCCTGGTCATCGATGTAGATCGAACCGCTGTCGACCTCCTCCAGCCCGGCGACCATCCGCAGGCTGGTGGACTTTCCGCAGCCCGAAGGGCCGACGAGGACGAGGAACTCGCCGTCACCGACTTCGAGATCCAGGGAGTCGACAGCTGGTTTCGGGGTACCCGGATAGACCCGGGTCGCCTTGTCGAACCTGACCGTGGCCATGGCGAAGCACATCCTTCCACCGGCAGGAACGTGCCGGACGATCCGAATGAAAGGCCGCGCCGGCGGGTTCGCCGCGCGGGTGAAGCCACGGTACTGCCCCACGGGGCGCCTCTGTCAAGCCTCCTTACAGTTTGGCCCACGGGCTTCGCCGCGCGCCTGGCGGACGTCCGCGTCATTCTGATGCCCGGCTGTCACGACGGAGGAGTTGGCGGACATCGGCCCGGGAACGGAGTCGGATGAACCGCAGGTGGGCCCAGGCAGGATCCTCGGCTGCGTCGGCGTACCGGGCGCGGTAGACGCCGTGGCGGTGCCAGGACCAGGCGATCACGGACTGGTCCGGATCGCGGGAGAACAGGTTGCGCCACCGCTCGCGGTTACCGTTCCACAGGTGCCGGCGCAGCGCGATCCGGCGCAGGGTACGCCACACGACCCGGCGCATCACGGTGCCCCGCGGCGGGTCGACCCAGACGACGGCGTCGGCCCGGGCCCACACCAACTCGCGGACCGCGGAGTAGTTGCCGTCGACCACCCAGCCGTCCGCGGCGGTCGCGGCTTGCGCGCGGGCGCGGAACTCGTCTTCGGGCAACGGCTGCCAGTCGGCCTGATGGTAGATCGCGTCGAGCTCCACATAGGGCACGCGGAGCCGCTCGGCGAGCGCACGCGCCAGCGTCGACTTGCCCGAGCCGGAGTTGCCGACGACCGATACCCGCCGCACGACGAGTCACGATACCGTGGCCCGACCGCCGCCCGGTCCCGTCCGGGGTGGCGCCGGATCGTCGCCCGGGTCGGATCAGGGGCGGAGGCCATGGCGCCCCTGCCATCGTCCTGCCGCAAGCTGCGGCTACATCTCGGCCAGAAGCTTCGCTTTCGTCCGCTCGAACTCGGACTGGGACAATGCGCCCGCGTCGCGCAGCGCCTGAAGTCTCTCGAGCCGGACGAGCGGATCTTCGGCAGACGCCGGTGAGCCGGCCGTCGACGTGGTCAGGAACACCACCCCGGGCTTGCCGGCCAGGCCACGGAGGAAGTCGGCCCGGTCGAACGGCGTCGCCCCGGCACCAGGCACAGGGCCAGGGCCAGGGCCAGTGAGGGTGCCAGGGCTCTGGTCCACGACGGTGCCGGGCCTCTGTCCACGCCAAGCGAACAGCAACATGCCGCAGACCCCGGCGATGATCACCGGGGGCAGTCCAAACGCCCACGCGGTACTGGTCGGATCGCACTGGTGGTTGGAGACGTACACACCGCCCGACGCACAGCTGCCGCCGCGCGCCAGGAAGTAGAACCCGAGCAAAGTCGTCGCCAGGGATGCCGAGCCGATCAGCAGGCCGAGGACCGCGCGCAGATAGTACTTCACGGCCATGACGCTAGCAGCGTTGCGCCATCAGCCAGTCAGCGATCGGTGTCGGGTTCCCGTCCGTAGTGTCTTCGGTGCGCCGGCCGCCGCCATCGTCGGGCGTAGGTCGACAGCGGGAGCGATGGGCAGCTGCACAACCGAATCCGGATGCCGGCGCAGGTGGTGCCGAGTCCACACGCGACATTTGGGTTGGTCGTCGATTTGCCGCGTCCAGTGTGGACGGTGTTGCGGACAGCTGCGGACCCGCATCCCATCGAGCCAACTGCTACGACACCCCGGCCACGATCAGCGGGAAGATGAGCTACGCCGAGGGCCAGGGACCCGCCGGTGCGTTCTTCCGGGAGCTCCCGGGCGACACCAGCAACGGCGAATTGATCACAGCCATGAAGAGCGGGCCCGGCTGAGTCATCCCTGGCCCAGGTAGTGCGCCGGGACATGCTCGGTGAGCCACACCCCGTTGTCACTGCAGTAGAAGAGGTGCCCGTCGGCAGCCATCGCGGCGGCGTCCACGGTCACGATCACCACGGGCCCGGCTCGGCGCTGACCGACCTTGCGGGCTGTGCCGACATCGTCGGAGAGGTGGACGTGGTGGCGGCTGCGCCGGTGCAGCCCCTGCACCTGGATCGACTCCAGCGCAGCGGCCGAGGTGCCGTGGTAGAGCACCGCTGGCGGCGAGGTCGGGTCAAGACCGAGCTCCACGGGTACCGAGTGACCCTGGCTGGCCCGGATCTGTTCGCGGCCATCCGCACCGGGGCGCAGCGCGAAGCGGCGCTTGTCGTTGGTGGCGACTGCGGCGTCGAGCTCGGTACGGCTGACCGGGCGGCCGTGCGCCGCGAGCGCGGCGAGCAGCTCGTCGACGGCGACCCAGCCGCCGGCACCGAGGGTCAGCCCGACGCTGGCCGGCGCGTGCCGGAGCACGTACGACAGGCGCTTACTCAACCGGGTCAGCTGGACGTCCACGCCGCCCATTGTCGATCACACCTGCTCCTCGGTGTGGTCCGCGGATACCTTCCGCCTCTTGTGGCTGTGGCTACCGGGCCGGCCACGCGGGCCTGCGGTACCCGTGCGGGTGATCTCGGTACCGACCGCCGTTTGAACATGTGCACCCATGGGGTATACAGAGCGGCGGCTCGATCCGGTGGTGCGCGACGCGGTGGTACCCGAGCCAGGCAGGTGCCGAAATCGGAGTACGGCTGGAACACACCCAAGTTCGATTGCGTTCGTTACACCACAAGACCACGCCGGGGAGGGCATACCCATGACCAGTACCACTGACTACGACGCGCCGCGTCGACCCATGGTTGAACTCGCAGAGGACAGCCTGGAGGAGCTCAAGTCCCGTCGCGCCACCGCGCAGTCACCCGCGGTCGATCTCGACGAGACCGAGGCGGCCGAGGGCTTCGAACTGCCCGGCGCCGACCTGGCCGACGAGGAGCTGAGCGTGGCCGTCGTGCCGATGCTCGCTGACGAGTTCCGCTGCTCACGGTGCTTCCTGGTGCACCACCGCAGCCAGCTGCACTCCAGCAAGGACGGCCAGCACACCTGCCGGGAGTGCTCCTGACCGGGTGACCGGGCGATCCGGGCGGCGATCCGCGCGACCGGGCGATCCGCGCGACCGGGCGATCCGCGCGACCGGGCGATCCGCGCGACCGGGCGAACGCGTCCGTCCGAGCTGTCGACGCGTCCACCGGTGGTGCGACGTGTCCACCCGCCGGCTGCCACCAGGCGAGCCCGTCGGCCGACGTCGGACCCCCTGGTCACGGCGCAGACTGTGGGGAACGCCTCTCACGGCCTCCAGGAAGAGTTCTCCATGCGGCGCATCAGGGCGATGGCGGTCACCCGGATCCGCGCCCTGCGGGCCGGCCGGGAACGCGGCGCCACCGCCGTCGAGTACGCCCTGCTTGCCGTCTTCATCAGCGCGATGATCACGGCCTCGGTCATCGCCCTCGGCATCAAGACCGGCAGCCTCTTCGCCAGCCTCAACGACCAGTGGCCGTAGCCATGGCGCGCCGGAGACCGTCCTGGCGTGCGGGGCTCCGACCACTGTGCTAACCTCACGACGTTGCGGCTTTTGGTTACCAGATACCTGTAGGCGTCTGGGGTGACTTGACCCCGGGCGCCATTTGTGTTGCGGTCGTTTTGCGGCCGAGGGCGATCAATGCGGCGACGGGGAGTCCACGCGGTGTGGGCTTCACCAGCCTTATGAAGGAGAAGACATGGCTGTCGGTACCGTGAAGTGGTTCAACGCGGACAAGGGTTTCGGCTTCATCACCCCGGACGGTGGGGGCGCCGACGTGTTCGCCCACTTCTCGGCCATCGCGTCGAGTGGCTTCCGTAGCCTCGACGAGAACCAGCGGGTCGAGTTCGAGATCACCCAGGGGCCGAAGGGCCCGCAGGCGGCGAACATCCGTACTGTCTGACACAACGATCCACTGCGCCGCGCGCCGCATCATCTGATGCGCGCCGCGCGGCGCAGTGGCGTTCAGCACCACCCCCATTTGCTTCCGGTTCGTTCTTGTGACGTGCCCGCGTGCTCCGGCGCGCGGAGGCCTCCTCGTGACGTTCCGTCCGAGGAAGGTCGTTATGACGTCCACCCTGCCCACCCATGGCCAACGCCGCAGACGGCGCCCCGCCGGTCAGCCGCTGCACCAGGCGCACCCGGCCGGGGTCGCCCCTGCCGCCGCTGCCGGCACCCCATCGATCGCAGCACCGCCGAGGGCCGCCCCGGCGGCTCCCCGCGAGCCGCTGGCCACCTCATTCAGTGAGCTGTCGCTGAACCCGGTCCTCGTCAAGGCATTGGCCGAACGGGGCGTGACCGTCCCCTTCGCCATCCAGGCGGCGACCATTCCCGATGCGCTGGCCGGTCGGGACGTACTCGGCCGCGGCCAGACCGGCTCCGGCAAGACGCTCGCCTTCGGCCTGCCCATGCTGACCCGGACCGCTGGTCAGCGCGCCCTTCCTGGACGCCCGCTGGCGCTGGTCCTGGTCCCCACCCGTGAGCTCGCCCAGCAGGTGACCACGGCGCTCACCCCGTACGCCGACGCGCTGCGGCTGCGCTGCGCGACCGTCGTGGGTGGACTCTCCATCGGCCGCCAGGCCGACACGCTGCACCGTGGCGCGGAAGTGGTCGTCGCGACTCCGGGACGCCTGGCCGATCTGGTGAACCGCGGCGACTGCCGGCTCGACCAGGTCGCCATCGCCGTCGTCGACGAGGCCGACCAGATGGCCGACATCGGCTTCCTGCCCCAGGTGACGAAGCTGCTGGACAAGGTACCGGCCGGCGGCCAACGGATGCTCTTCTCGGCAACCCTGGACCGGGAGGTGGACCGGCTGGTCCGACGCTTCCTCATCAACCCGGTCACCCACTCGGTCGACCCGCCAGCCGCCGCGGTCACCACGATGGAGCACCACCTGCTCCAGGTGGACCTGGCCGACAAGTCGGCGACCGTCACCGAGATCGCCGCCCGGGACGGGCGGGTCATGCTCTTCGTCGCCACCAAGCGGGGCGCCGACCGGCTCGCCAAGCACCTGCTCGGCCAGGGCGTGCTGGCCGCCGCGCTGCACGGCGGAAAGTCGCAGGGTCAGCGCACCCGCGCACTCGACGAGTTCAAGTCCGGCACCCTGGACGCGCTGGTCGCCACGAACGTCGCCGCGCGCGGCATCCACATCGACGACCTCGACCTCGTGGTGCACGTCGACCCGCCGGCCGACGGCAAGGACTACCTGCACCGCAGCGGGCGTACCGCGCGGGCCGGGCAGTCCGGCACCGTGGTCACCCTGGTCCTGCCCGAGCAGCGCCACGAGGTGTCCCGGCTGCTGGCCGCCGCCGGGATCCGGGTGAACTGCACGCAGGTACGCCCCGGGCATCCCGAACTGACCCGGGTCACCGGCGCCCGCCCGCCTTCGGGCATCGCGATCGCGCCTGTCGGCCCTGCCGCAGCTGGGCACAGCGGGCCGGCGAGGACCCGGCCGCGCGCCGTCGCGAGCCACGCCGGTGCAGCAGCGCCTGCCCCGGGTGCCGCCCGTCACCGGCCGCGACGAGCTCGTCGAGGACCCGGCCCGGGTGGCCAGGCCGGATTCTCCGCGATGTCGCGGTAGTCGATCCACAGCACGTTCACGGCCGGGTCCAGTGCACTGGGCCCGGCCGTCGTTCGGTGGTCACTGCGCCACCCGCGGCGGCGAAGGCGTAGCCGATGACCCCGAGCCAGGCCACCCCGAGGCACCATGCGCCAATCACGTCGGACAGGAAATGTACGCCCAGAGCCAGCCGGGTGAACCCGATCGCGACGACCAGCAGGGCCACCACACCCGTGACCAGCCGTCGGGCCAACCGCGGCAGGTCCGGCACGAAGACCAGCAGCAGTGCGCCGTAGACCACCGTCGAGTAGAGCGCGTGCCCGCTGGGGAAGCTGTAGCCGGTGGCGGTGGCGAGCGGCTCGGCCAGCACCGGACGGTGCCGCCCGACAGCGAGCTTGAACCCCGAACCGAGCACCAGCGCACCCACCCCGGAAGCGAGCAGGTACCCAGCCAGCCGGTAACTCCGCCGTACCACCAGCAGCGCCGTGGCCAGCACGACGACACCCACCAGACAGCCGGTACTGCCGAGCCCGGTGACGACCGTCAGCACCCGTACCAACGGCGGATGGCCGCCGACCAGCCGGTTCAACGTGGTGGCCAGGCCGCGGTCCACGGACTCCATCGGCCCCCAACGCAGCCCGACCAGCAGCGTCAGCACGGCGAAGAGAGCCGCCGACGCGCCGACCACGGCCATCAGACCCCGCCTGCTGAGGGCGGACCATCGAGTCCACTGTGGAGTAGCCACGATCGGGTCGTCGGTCACGCCATCCTCCGATAGCTGCTCAGCAGAGCATCCTCTTATGTGATCTTGTCACCATCGTGGTCGTCGGTACACTGGGCTCGATTCTGGGCCCGCGTGGTCACTGCCCAGCCGTCGGGGTCGACTGGAGGTAGGTACAGTCAGGCGCTTCAAGGTTCGCCCTTCATGGGCCGCGCTCATTGCCGCATCACTACTCGGTGGGTGCACTGGCGGAGGCGGTGGCCCGCACTCGGCCACGTCGGCGCCGCCCGCTGGAGGTTCCTCGTCGTCGGCAACGTCGGCACAGAGCCCTTCGCCGTCGCCGAGCAGCGGCTCCGCCGCGCTGACTGTCAGCGGCACCAGCGCGACGTCGAGCGTGGCACTGAACGCGACGATCTCTGCGACCTTCAGCAGAGCGGTCAACTGCTCGACCGTCACCGGTGGCACCTTCCGGGTCAACAACGGCGCCGTTGCCGGTACGGTCGCGTGCACCGGCGCAACGGCGCGCTTCACACCCTCGTCGAGCCTTGCCCACAGCACGACCTACAGCGCAACGCTGACCGGCGGCAGCAGCGGGATCACCGATGCGACCGGCAACGCGCTCAGCGCCAACTACACCTGGAGCTTCACCACCGTTTCGGCTCGCTCCACGGGCTCCAGCTACTTCAGTTGGGACGCCGAAAGCAACACCACGTCGATCGGCACCGTCAGCCGATACTTCGGGACGACGACCCGCGACTGCACGGTGGCCCACTCCGGTACATGTTCGATGAGAATGAACGTCATCGGCAACGACGGCGGCAACCAGCAACTCGGGGCCGATGTGAACCTCAACTCATACGCTTTCCCGTTTGTCGGCGCTCCGGCTCTCTACTACCGCTGGTGGATGCGAATCCAGCCCGGGTTCAGCTGGGGAAACGGCACGGCGAAAACCAAGTCCAGCAGGACCGGCGGAGGTCCGGTCAGTAGCGGCGGCACCATGGCCCAGGGCTACACCGGCTACCTCCGAAGCTACGGATTTCTGATCGGCGAATGCGACAGCGCCGGATGTCGGCTTGCCAATGGCGCCATCAACGATGACAGCAACCTCTACATCCCGTATGACTTCAAGGCCAGGGCGGACGGGGTCTGGCACGAGTACATCGTCAAGGTCAAGCCGAACACGTCAGCGAGCTGCACGGCTGGAGTCAACTGCGACGCCGAGTTCCAGGCGTGGGTGGATGGCGTATCGGTCGGCCAGTACAACAACTTCAAGCTGCATGACAACGCCAGCCACACCATGGTCGAGGGCTGGGGCGGCTGGATGGTGACCCCGTACTTCCAGCTGAACGGAGCGTCAGCCGACGGCGGCACCCTCTACGTCGACGACTTTTCGACGAGCGGCGGGTACAACTCACTCCTCTGAACAGCCCATCGTCGGCGATCGGGCGGAACGGCGTTCGTCGCGCACGAGCGTGTGGGACCTGCTCCGGGCCCAGAGTCGGGTGGCCGGCAGCAGGACGCGAAGCTCATGGCCGGTGGAGTTTGAGGGCGAGCGTGGGGCAGGCGGCGACCGCCCGACGGGCGTGGGCCAGTAGAGCGGCCGGCACTCCCGCAGCGTCGACGATCGGGTACCCCCACTCGTCGAGGCGGATCAGTTCGGGCAGCAGTTCGGCACAGATGCCGTGCGCGTCGCAGGCGATCGGCGCGACGACCAGCCGGTGCCGGCCAGCAGGCCGGTGGCTGCTCACTGCCAGCTCCGGTCACGCTGCTGCGCCGACGGCAGCGGCAACACCGGCGAATGTCGCAGCCCGGCACACGGCACGCCGTTGAGATGGTCCTGCACGTCGGCGGCGAAGACCGCCAGCGCGCTGGCGGCCAGGCCGACCGCGCCGTCGGGGTGCTTGCAGGCGCCCCGCCCGGCGACCGTGCGGAGCCGGTGTACCAGCCGCTGGTCCACCACAGGATCGGGCCGGCCGTGCGCGATCATCGCCAGATCGGTGGCGATCGCCGGCAGTCCGAACCTGCACGGTCCACATTGGAGCGCCGACTCCTCGGCGAGGTACTGCAGCACCCGCGCGGTCTCCGCGAGCGGGCAACTGGCGGCGGGCAACGCCACCAGCACCCCCGCGCCGAGCATCGGCATCCCGGGGCCGGTCCGATCGTGCAGCAGCGGCGCGTCGTACCCACCCGGCAACGGCACCCAACCGCCGAAGTAGCCGCCGACGAGTGCCGCCTGCAGGGGTTGCGACGGGCCGCCGGCCGCGGTGATCGCGGTCGCCAGCGGGGTACCCACAGCGATCTCGTACACCCCCGGTCGGGCCACCGCACCGCTGACCGTGACCAGGGTCGAGCCCGGATCGGTCGGGGTGCCGAGAGCCCGGAACCAGTCCGGTCCATAGTGGACGATCTGGGCCAGGTGGGCCAGCGTCTCCACGTTGTCGATGAGCGTGGGGCGGTTGCGTACGCCCTTGGCGTACGGGCGCGGCGGAGTGCTGAGCGGACGGGCCTCTCCCCGGTTCAGGAAACCCACCAGCGCCGACTCTTCGCTGGCCACGTACCGCCGCGGCAGCTGGGCGACACGCCAGCGCACGGGATCGCCGCGGCGCTGTGCGATCGTACGTTCCAGCGCATCGGCCAGGCCATCGCCGCGGTGCACACAGACGACGATCTCCTCGGAGCCCACCGCCGACGCGGCGAGCACAGCACCGTCGAGCACCAGGTGCGGCACCACGCTCAGCAGGGTGCGGTCCTTGGCGCTGGCCGGTTCGGACTCGCATCCGTTGACCAGCACCACCGGCTGGCGGCCGGCCGCGACCGCCGCAAGTTTGCGGGCCGTCGGGAATCCCGCGCCACCCCGACCCCGCAGCCCGGCCGCACCGACCAGGTCGACGAGGCGGCTCCGGCCGGCCCGGTTACGCGACGGGATGGGCAGCAAACCGTACCGGCGGCGGTGCGCCACGAAGTCAGCCGGGTGCGCGTCGGAGTCGCTAAGCAGCAGCCGCGGCAGGCCGGTGGGGCCTCGCCGGTACAGGCTGCTCTCGGAGCTGCGCAGCGCGGTCACGGCGCCTGCCGCGCCGCGATCCGGTCCGCTGCGGGCCGACCCGGCAATGGCTCGGCGCCGGAGACGGCGTCGGGAGACGCGGCAGCGCGTCCGGCGACCAGGCGCGCCGCGGCGGCGACCAGTACAACGCCCAGGCAGCCCAGTACGAGCGCCAGTGACCACCCTCCCCCGCTGTCGGTGCCGGTACCGAGCGAGTGGGCCAGGGCCAGCGGCCACATGGCGTACGCCGCCCAGTGCACCCGACGCCACAGCCGCTGGCTGATCCGCGGTCGAAGCAGGCTGGTCACGATCAGCGCCACCAACAGGTCGAACGCGGCAGCGCCCAGCCCCAGCCACACCGGCCGGTACGCCGATCCGAACGGGATCACGGCGTCCGGCCAGTCGATCTCCACGAAGGTGTCGACCACACTGCTGGTGATGTGGACCGCCAGGAACGCCACGGTGACCAGCGAGATGTTGCGGTGCAGGGCGGCGACCGCGAACCGCTGCCCGGACCGGCTGCCGAACCGCAGCACGCCCAGGATGCCGAGCAGCACCACCAGCGTCAACAGCAGCAGCGCCACCAGACCCGATGCGCGGGTGGCGTACCAGAGCAGGATGTTGTCCATCAGCGGCGGACCAGCTCGTCGCTCGGAGCCGGCCAGCCCGCGACGGTGACCGCGGTTCCGTCCCGGCCCACCAGCCGGGCTGGTAACCCTCGCCCGGCCAGCCAGTCCGGCGCGTCAGCTCCCTGGACGATCGCGGCGGTACTCGCGGTGTTGGCGTCCACACAGGACAGCGCAGCCACGGATACGCTGCGCCACAAGGGTTCCGCGGCGTCACCGGTCCGGGGATCGACGATGTGGTGCACCAGCCGCCCGGCCCGCCGCCAGCGGCGCCGGGTGGTGCTGGAGGTGGCCAGTCCACCAGTGGAGATCACCACCACCGGGTCGCCAGCGTTCGGGGCTTCGTGCTGGTCGGTCATCGAGCCGGCCTGATCGTCGCCGGTGGCAGCGTGGTCGTCGCCGACCTCGACCAGCCAGCCGCCCGGCGGTGGCGGCCCGGCCACCGCGAGGTCACCGCCGAGGCAGACCAGGACCCCGCAGCCGGTGGCGGCCTCGATCCGGGCCGCCGCACGGTCCGCGGCGAACGCCTTCGCGGTCGCGCCGAGATCGAGGCTGATACCGCGGGGCAGCAGGACCCGGCCCTGCGCACGGTCGAGTTGGATGCGCCACCAACCCGGCGCCGGGCCGCCGGCCACGGCCGGATCGCGATGATCGTGGGGTACCGCCGCGAAGTCGCGGTCGTAGCCGAGCCCGACCAGGGCTGCCCCGACGGTCGGATCGACCAGCCCGTCCGTGGCCTCGGCGGCCGTCAACGCGGCATCCAGCGCATCGGCGAGCAGCGCACTGACCGGGCGCCAACCGCCGGCCGCCCGGTGCAGCCGGCTCACCTCGGAGTCCGGGCGGAACCGGCTGCACGCCAGGTCGAGCGCGTGCAGGTCTTCGCGCAGCAACCGCTCGGCCAGGCCAACAGCGTCAGGATCGGTCACCAGCAGAACGGCGGTGGTACCAAGCGCCGTGAACGACGTCCGGGTCGGCTCGGGTTGACCGCCGCGCGTCACGACCAACCCGATCGCTGGATCATGATCCACCCGACCGCACGTGGGTCCTGGTCGACGTGGGGGCGGTGGTCGGCGGGGTGACCGGCCGGGTCGGGCTGGACCGGACAGCGCTCTGGCTGGGCAGCGGCGCACCCGCGGTACGGCTCGGGGTCGGCGCCCCGGCCGGCGTCGAGGAACTGGCCGTCGGCGCCACGGTGGGTTCGGTCGCTGCGCTCTCGGCCGCGGAGGTCTTCGCGAAGATCCCGCCGAAGATCACGGTGAGTACGGACGCCCCGGCCGCGATCCCCGTCGTCACATACCGCACCCGCCGCAGGCCACGGCTGCGTACCCGGATCTGGTCGTGTTGATCTCCGTCCACGTGCGGGACCTCCCTCCGGGGACAGCCGTCGATGCCGGCGCCGCTGCCAAGTATGCCAAGTCCTGCCTGGATTGGGCCTGAGAGAAAGCTGTGAGCCTGCTGTGCGCGGGTCACCCGGTACGCGGCGACAGCCTGCCCACGCCTGCGCGACCCTGCCGGAGGATCATGATCGGCTGAGGACGGGTGGTTTGCGGCCAGCCGGTGGGCCTGCGGAGCCGGGACGTCGGGTCGGTCGCGCTGACGCGAGGCGCAAACCTGAATGCTCTCACGAATAGAGCGCGTCTGATACGTACCCGTCGAGTATCGGGCAACCTTCTGTCGCCCTGTCGGCGCTCTCAGTAGTGTGGCGCTGCCACTACGTCACCAATACGACGTTCGAATGGTCCCTGTACCGCTGGAAGGAAACCGATATGAGCGCACGGATCACCGTCACCTTCGACTCGGGCAAGGTTCTCGAACTACCGAACGTACCGATCTCCGAGGGCAAGCTCAGCCGAGAAGTACTCCTCCAGAAGCTCCCCGCGACAAGTCGACTGACCAGTGCCATCCAAGAGGACCCGGACACGGCGATCAAGCTGCTGAACGACTACCAGGCCGGCCGGATGGACGCCGTACACGAGTCGGCGCTGCGGCTCGGCGCGATCGACAGCCGCTCCACAGCGGACCCACAACCGCAGGCCATCATTATCATCATCATTATCATCATCATTATCCTGGCCTTCCCGCCCTCGGCGAAGTAGCCATCGGGCACCGTAAGACGGGTGTCCCGGCGGCTCTGGCCGCCGGGACACCCGTCGCGCCGCTCGGCTCTTCGTCGCAGGCACTCCATTCGACGGTCATGCCCATACTCCAGTGTGGACAGGAACGTGGACGTCGCGAAACCATGACTTGACGACATGGAAACTGGCCGCTACGTTTTCCGACATGGAAAGAGACGGCGCCGGAAGTGACCCCGTGGCGACCGCCACGGCTGACCTCGCGGAGCTACAGGCCACCCGAGCCGCCCTCGGCGCGAAGGCGGCGACTCCATGGTGGTACCACCCCGCGCTCGGGCTGCTCTGTGGAGGGCTGTGGGCGGCTCTGTCCGCACACTCGCCGTGGGTCATCCTGGCCGCGGACGCTGTCTTCGCGATCGGTCTGGCCTGCCTGGTGCACGCCTACCGGCGGATCACCGGCGTCTGGGTCAGTGGGTTGCGTCCCGGAAAGACCCGGCGCGCGGTAGCCGGCTGGCTCGTGGTGCTATGCGCGGTGCTGCCGCTCACGCTGTGGCTGGAGTACGGCAGGGACCTCCGCGGAGCTGCGGCGGCCGGTGGGCTGGTGCTCGCCATCGCCATGACCGCGATCGGCGCCTGGTGGGACCGGCTGCTACGGGCCGAGCTGAACGGGGCCCCGTGAGCGCGGTGCCCCGCTTCGACACGTTGATTCACGCGCCGGTGCGACTTCAGGTGTGCGGCCTGCTCGCCACCCTCGACTCGGCGGAGTTCTCGGTGGTCCGCGACGTGGTCGGCGTGAGCGACTCGGTGCTGAGCAAACACGTCCGCAGCCTGGAGGAGGCCGGCTACGTCCAGATCCGCAAAGCGACAGTCGCTTCGCGGCAACGGACCTGGCTGGCGCTGACCCGTAAGGGCCGGTCGGCCTTCGCCGGACACGTGGCCGAACTGCGCCGCATCACCGGCGCGACGGATGGCACCCAATGACTCAGACCGGTGTGTTCCAACGCAGCACAACCGGCCGGTCATGCTCGTACCCCAGCGTGGAGATGGTCGCGGTGTCCAGCCGCAGCAAGGCGCCACCCGCGACGGGTAAGCCGACCCAACGGGCGGCCAGCACCCGCAGCGCGTGCCCGTGTCCGACGACGGCGACATCGCCGTCGGCCAGCAACGCAACGATCCGGGCCCGTACCCGATCCAGCCGCACTCCGACCCCATCGGGCGTCTCGCCACCTGGGCACCCGTCGGTCCACAGGCTCCAGTCAGGCCGGCTGCCGCAGATCTCCACACTGGTGAGTCCTTCGTACTGGCCGTAGTTCCACTCGGCCAGGTCGTCGTCGATGGTCGTGACCGCCAACCCGGCCAACTGTGCCGTCCGCAGGGCACGCCGGCGCGGGCTGCACAGTACTGCCGCGAACGGCCAGCCGGCGAGAGCCGAGGCGAGAGTCCCGGCCTGCTTCTCGCCGTCGGGGGTCAGCGCCAGGTCGGTGTACGACGTGTGCCGCCCGGCGGCGCTCCACGCGGTCTGCCCGTGGCGGATCACGATGATGTCGCTCATCAGCACATCATGGCGGGTATGAGCGTGCCGGGACGCAGTACCCCGGATCAGTTGCTGTGCAGGGCGATGACGGCGCGGACCAGGACGGCTGCGTACCCGGATCTGGTCGTGTTGATCTCCGTCCGCGTGCGGGACCTCCCTCCGGGGACAGTCGTCGATGCCGCGGCGCCTGCCAGTACGCCAAGTCCTCCCTGAATTGGGCCTGAGAGCAGGTCATGCTCGTACCTGGAGGCCTACACCAGGTTCGGAAACAGCTGAACCGCGGCCCCGCTCGCACCCCAGACGGCGGCAAGGACAACCGGTACGCAGACCAACCAGGCCTGGGCACCACCCCAACGGGCCTGCGCCCACGCTGCCGCGGCCGCACCCGCCACCAGTAGTTGCAGCCACAGCACCACCGCCACCAGCGCGCCGGGATCGGACTGCATGGCGGTCTCCGCCTTCGGCACCGCGGTCGGGCGGCCCGATGGTGCCGGCTGCGCCGCCCCCACCAACGTCGCATCGACATAGACCACCCGGTCCGGGGCCCAGCCAGCCCGCCAGCTTCGGCCCTCCGCGGTGACCAGAGTCAACCTGCCGGCACCGGCGGGCAGTTTCTCTGGCAGCACATCGCCCGCTCGCCGTACCCCGTCCACCCGGTAGTCAAAGCTCCCCTGCCCGGTGGTGATCGTCACCGTGTCGCCCTGTCGCAGCTCGACGAGGCGCCCGAACGGCCCGCCGAAACCGGCTGCCCGACCGTAGAGGACGCTGGTGCCGGCCTGCCCGGGCAACGGGGTGTCCCGGCGGTGTCCGGGCCCCGACCGCAGGTCGCCGGCGGACGTACCCTCGACCACCACAGCCCGCAGTCCGATGCCGGGTGCCTCGACCAGGGCCACCGGGGTACCCGGTGCGATGTCACCGCCGACCGGCACGGTCGCGAGCGCCAACTGCTCGCGGAGCTGTGCGTACAGCAACTGTTGGTCCCGGGAGGCCTGAAGCCCGCTGAGCCCGAGGACGAAGATGACGAACCACCCGGCCAGTCCCATGCAGGCGAGCGACACCCGTACCACGGCGACCGCCGCAGCGGGCAACGGCGGCCGGAACCGGCGCGGTTGCTGGCGCTCCGCGGACCTTGCCGCCAAGGCTGGCGCCCACGACCGCCCTGCCGCCGACGCCGGCTCCCACGAGGGCAACGGCGAATGCGTCGGCGCGACAGTCAACGTATCCGGTGCGGTCACGTGCGCCTCCGCAACTCGACGAGCTGACCCAGTCTGCCCCGCAAGCCCGATGCCATCCGGGTCGTCGCCCAGACCGGCGTCAACCCCGCAACCATCGCCGCGAGCAGACCGAGCAGCGCCACCACGGGCAGTGCCCAGCCGGCGGCCTCGGCATCGATCTTCGGGGTGTACCCCACCGGCATCTCCACCCCGGGCTTCCAGGGCGACAGCGCCGGCGATGGCTCCGGCGACGGGCCCCCGGACTGCGCTGACGACGGCCCGCTCCCGGACTGGACTGCGGTGGTAGCCCCGGCCGGCGTGGCCGAACCTGGCGCGAGCACGGGCAGATTGCCCCGTTGGGCAGCGACCGCATCAGCCGCGCGCTGGGTGTACGACGCGAGCGGGCCCAACCCGTTGGCGGCAGTCATCGGCAGGTACCCGGGAGGCAGCTGCCCCTCAGCGAGACCCGGCTGCTGACCGTTCGTGGCGGCGAAGCGCAGCAGATCGGCGAGGTGCGCGCCGACCGTCGGATCCAGGCCTGCGGTCGGCACCGCGGCGTAGACCACCATCGTGCCCGGGTACGCGTCGGCCCCCGCAGCGGTGCGCAGAGCCGGGTACGGGATCGGCCAGGTGCGGGTTGCCGCATCGGCGGTGGCGAGCCGCATCGCGGCGCGCAGCGACTCCTCGGTCGGAACGACGAAATGGCGCCCGCTGGCGTCGGTGAACTTCGCTGCCGGGTCGCGCACCGTGGCATCGCTCTGCAGCGCAGCGGTGCTCAGGTCGAAGAAGCGAGCGTCGGCCAACGTGGTCAGGCCGAGCATGAACCGGAAGCCGGGCTGCTGGCGCCCGCGCGGCTTGAGGGAGCCGCCGACCTTGTTGCCGCCCGGATCGATCAGCGGTACGCACGCGGTGTTGGAGTTCCCGATGGCGTACTGCATCTGGTGCGCGATCGTGGCGAGACGGGCCGTCGGCGCGGCCACCAGCGGCAGGATCGGCACCGGCACGATCTGGCCCTGGTCGTTGCGCAGGCACCCCTCGAGATCGATACCCGGGGCCAGGAACGTGTCGAGCAGCGGCCAGGACTCGGCCGGTAGCTCGATTCCCTTGTACCCGGGGTTCACCACCGCGCCCCAGGGGTCCGGTGCGCCATTGAGGAACGCCCGCGCCTCCGGGTCTGCGTTGAGGTACGACGTGAGGGCGTACATCACGTCGGAGTTGCCGGAGAGCGCGAAGAGCGTGGCCGCGGCGTCGTTCTGGTGGGTGGCGCCGAGCCCCGGGTTCAGCGCCACGAACTCCGGATCCACCGACATGTCCCGCGGGTTGTTGGCCATCGCCGCGTACGGGTCGCCGGCCGGCATCGCCGCATAGCTCTGCTTCAACGACACCAGGTCCCAGTACGACTCCGTCAGGAGCTTCGCCAGCAGGCGCGGGGTCAACCTGAGCGCGGTGGCGGGCCGGCGGTCAGAGCCGTCGATGGCGTAGGTGACAGCGAAGCCGGTGACCGCAACGGGAGCGGTCACGGTGGGTTTGACGTACCCGTCCGCCGGTGGCCGGCTGACCAACGCGGCGGAGATGCTCCCCATCGCCAGCGCGCTCTTGGCCTGCGGCTCGGCGGTGCTCACGTGCTGGAACTTGAACCGGCGCGGGTCGAGGCAGAACGCCGGTGCCCATTGCGCGGTCGCCTGTCTCATCAGTTCGGAGCCGTAGATCTCCACTGGTACCCGGTGGTCCAGCACATCGCAGACGTTGCCGGGCGGGGCGAACGTCAGCGGCACGGTGATCCGGTTGCGCCAGTTCGAGGCGCTCCACCACAGCGCGCCGGTCACGGCGGTGTCGCTGATCGAGCCGACGCCTGCGGGGTAGAGCGCGCCGGGCTGGAAGTGGCCGGCGGCCGCGCAGGTCGACTGCGCCGCGTCCGCTTCGTCGCCCGGTGCCGGCCGATCCTCGACGGGTAGCGCCGCGCCGGCAACATCGCAGCTGATCCCGGCGATCGGAATGATCACCAGCGCGCAGGGCACGGTGCCGGAGCACCCGAGTGAGGAATTCTGCTGTGCGGTACCGATCACGAACTTCGAACCGCCCCGGCCGTCGAGGCCGGTCACCCCGTAGGTGGTGTTGCTGGGCGTGGCCGACGGGTCCTCCACCGTGGTGGCTTCCGGCGGGATGCCGCCGCAGCCGCCAGGCCCACCGTGGTAGGTCAGGCCGTTGGCGGCCGACACGAACGGCACGTAGCGCGCCGCGGCAGGCGCGGTGGGGCACGGATTCGGGTTGGGCACCCCGACGAGGTTGCGCCGGTCGGCCGGTTCGGCGTGGCGGTCCAGCCGCCAGGCCGGGAAGGCGGTGCCGTAGTCCTCCTGGTAGCGCTGGTCCGGAGTCTGCGTCCAGCAGGTTCCCGGATCCAGGCGCTGGCCGGCGGGCGCGTCCGCGGCGTCCACGCCGCGGCACTCGACCAGCATCACCGGGTACTCCTGCAGCCGCGCCGAGGTGCTGTTCGGGTCGCCCACGATCCCACCCGTCGGATGGGCGCCGGTCCACTCGACGGCGATCTGCTGTTCCCCGCGCAGGTGTTGGGTCTGGCTCACCGATACGGTCACCGTTCTGGTGTCCACTGTGGTCGATGAACCATCGGCATGGCGGTGCTCCCGTGAGACCTGCACGCTGCGGGTGAAGGCCGACCCGGTCTCGGCCCTCGCCGGGCTGAGCAGGGCGCCGGTCGTCAGCAACCCGCCGACCGCGACCAGCAGGGTCGCGCCGTAGGCGCCGAGGCGGGTGGCGGGGCGGGTGGCGGGGCGGGTCACGGCTGCGATCCCCGGCGCCGCCTCGCGAACCGCTGGTTGAGCAGGACCGGGACCATCAGCACCGCGAGCAGTTCGAGCACCGCGAGCGGACCGAGGACCCCGGTCAGCCCGCTCGTGCGGGAACCCGCCAGCTCGTTGACCACCCCGCTGGCGTCCCGGTCGGCCTGGGCCCCGGCCTTGTCCGTGATCACCTGCCCGGTGTCCGGATCGACCTTCGGCCCGGCGTTCGAGCTTGACCCGTCCTGCATGGTCGTCTTTTCGCCGCCGACGCCGGAACTGCCACCGGCGGTACCGCTGGCGGCGCCACCACACGGCCCCTGATCGAACCTGTCGCAGTCGGCGGGCTTCGGCGCGATCTGGGCGAGGTAGTTCTGGTCGGGGTGGCCCGCGACGAAGGTGGGGTTGTTGCAGTTGTTAACGTCGCGCTGCTCGAGTTGGACTGCGGGATCGGCCGCCTTGAGCTTCTGCACCTGTTCGAAGCCGGCCTGTACCAGGTTCAGCGGAAGTGGTGAGTACCCGAGCGGGCCCATCGGGCGCTGCCCCTCGCAGAGCGAGTAGTACAGGAAGTCGACCAGGGTCTGGCGCTTGTTCGTGGCGTTGCGCAACCGCGTCTCCTGCGCATCGGCATCGCCCCCGATGGGCAGGACGACATAGGTGTACGACGACATCGGGTAAGTCCGGACGTCGTTGTGGGTGTAGACCCTTTCCAGCTTCTGGGTCAGGTAGTTCGGCGAGTTCCTGTCGTACTCGATCTCCGCCTGGGTCAGCGACACCGCCACGTTCATGTCGGTCGGCAGCGTGTAGTAACCCGCTGTGTTCTTCAACTTCACCACCGGGAAGTTGGCGTGCAGCGCGAAAGAGTACTCGTTGTAGCCGATCGAGCCGGCGCCCGAGGCCGACACGATGTAGTTCATGACTCCGTCGGATTTGTCCCGCGGCACCTGCTGACCCTTGGCCGGGAAGTACTCCGTCATCGTCGCGGTCTGCGCGGACTGGCCGTTGAACGGTCCCCAGATGTCCGGGTACTGCCTGGCCAGGTAGGCAGTGAACTGTGCGGTCGAGCCGGAACCCTCCGCGTGCACGACCGGTCGGATCGGCATGGACGGCAGCACGTGACCGTTGTTGTCCGCGGTGATCTCCGGGGCATTCCAGTTCGTGATCCTGTTAGTGAAGATCAACGCAACGGTCCGGCCGGAGAGCCGCAGGTTCGTCACCTGCTTCCCGGCGACCTTGATGTTGTACGGCAGCGAGGTGCCGCCCGCGGCCACCGGGAGGTACGCGTACGGACGCCCCTGCGAGGTGTCGTTGCTGCCGGTCTTCGGATCCTTGCCCTGGTAAGGGATGTCGGTCACCGCGTAGTCGACGGTGTTGTTCGCGAAGTCCTTGCGCCCCTGGGCAGAGCCGGTCTCGCTGAAGGTCACCTTCAGCCCCTGCGGCTCCACGCCGGCGATCCAGGTATTGATCGCGTTGGCGGCCCAGGACGACCCGGTGCCTTCGATCTGCCCATGCGCGACTGCCGCATCGGCCGGGGACGGCAGTACCACCGTCAGCGCCGCGCTGAGCAGGAGCACCAACCCGCAGCGCCATCTGTTCGCCAACGGTCGCCCGGTCACGGGCGTCCAACGGTTCACCAGCGGCCGGCTGTTCACGAACGCCTCCCCTTCAGCCGCGCGAGTCGCCGCGCCGCCACGAACAGCAGCAGGACCAGGGCCACCAGGATGCTGGCGGCCCCGAAACCGCGCTCGACATAGGCCGGCTCGCCGCTGCGCACGGCCGACAAGATGAAGAGCGGCAACGAGTTCATCGTGTAGTGCAACGGATCGCCATTGAGGTAGGTGGATGCTCCGGAGGTAAGCAGGACCGGTGCGGTCTCGCCGACGCCACGGGCCACCGCCAGGATCAGCGCGGTCGCCAGTCCGGGGCGCGCCGTGGGCAGCACCACGTGCCAGACCGTGCGCCAGTGGGTGGCCCCGAGCGCCAGTCCCGCCTCCCGCAACCCGCCGGGCACCACCCGCAGCACCACGTCCGCCGCGCGCGCGGCGATCGGCAGCATCATCACGGTGATCGCCAGCGACGCGGCGAAACCGCTACGGGGGAAGTGCAAAGTGACGATCAGCAGCGTGTAGATGAAGAGCCCGGCCACGATCGACGGCAGCGCGGTCATCGCCTCGACGACGGTCCGCACCACCCGGGCGAGCCGACCCCCCACCTCGGTCAGGAATACCGCGGTGCCGAAGCCCAACGGCAGGGTGATCGCGATCGCGATGCCCACCTCGATGAGCGAACCGACGATCGCGTGCAGCACGCCGCCCCGGTTGAACGGGTCCTGCGGCCGGACTCCCGCCATGTCGTCGGCGAACATGTTCAGGTGCAGCAACGGCCGCCACCCGCGCAGGAAGATGAAGGCCACCGTGGAGAGCAGCGCGATCCCGACCACGGCCGCCGCGGCGTGCACCGCCGCGGCGATCACCCGGTCCAGCACCACGGTGCGCGGATTGGCCGCACCGGTCACCACGGCGTAGCAGCCGAGAAACGCCAGGTACCAACAGATCACGAAGCCGAGCACGCCGTGCAGCGGCAGGATCCACTCGTACAGCAGCCATACCAGAGCGAAGGCGCCGACCGCGGCACCGAGCAGACTCAACACATCATCGAGGGTGCGGGGGCGCAGTTCACGCGGCCGCTCGACCTCCAGCCCCGCGGTGCTCATATCTCGGTGGCCGCGCCGCTGCGGCTGCGGTTGACGACGATGGACGCCAGCGTGTTGACCAGCAGGGTGATCAGAAAGAGCACGAAGCCTGCGGTGAGCAGTGCCGAGAGCTGAGCATCAGACGCCTCCCCGAACCGGCCGGCGATCAGCGAGGAGACCGTGGTGGTCCCGAACTCCAGGATCCGTGCCTTGATCTCGAACGACGGTGAGATGATCAGCACAACCGCGATCGTCTCGCCGAGGGCCCGCCCCAGGCTCAGCATGGTGCCGCCGATGATGCCGCCCCGGCCGAACGGGAGTACCACCGTGCGGATCATCCCCCACTTCGTGGAGCCGAGGGCCAGCGCCGCTTCCCGCTCCCCCACCGGGGCCTGCATGAAGACTTCCCGCATCACCGCGCAGGCCATCGGGATCACCATCATCGATACCGCCAAGCCGGCGATGAACGCCGACGCGGTGTACTGCGACTGCACCCAGTCCCAGACCGGAGCGTCCGGATCGGCGTGCACCGCGAAGAACGGCAGGAAGCCGAGGTTCCGGTGCAGCCAGTGGGCCACCTCCGCGGCATGCGGCTGCAGCAGGAAAAGCCCCCACATGCCGTACACGATGCTGGGCACCGCTGCCATCAGGTCCACCAACGACACCAGTGTTCCCCGCAGCCGTGCGGGTGCGTACTCACTGATGAAGAGCGCGGTGCCCAGTGCGAGCGGGAAGGCTACCGTGAGCGCGACCAGTGCCACGCAGAGGGTACCGACGAGAACCGCGGAGATGCCGAGCACGTCCTGTCGGGGTTGCCATTCGTGCTCGGTGAAGAAACGCAGGCCGTAGTGGCGCAGCGTCGGTACCGACTGGATGGCGAGGAAGACTCCGATCGACCCGACAATGGCCAGCATGGTCAGGCCGATGACGCGGGCACCGTTGTGGAACAGCCGGTCAGTCAGAGCCAGCGACGGCGCCAGCTGCCGAGGCGCGTCGGAGACGTCCGTCGGCACCGGGGCGGCATCAGTGGCGGCCAACATTGCGGGACCCTCCAGGCGGCATCGAGCGGAACAACTGACGGTTGCGCCCCATGGAACCGCAGTGATGCGTCCACCGGGTGGTGGCTCGGTGAACGGCCGGGGAACACGCCATCATGCGCTGGTCGGCGTCAGGGTCAGAGTTTCCGGCCCGCGTCACCCGAACCGGCCATGCACGTAGTCCGCCGTACGCTCGTCGCGCGGTGAGCCGAACATCTGTCCGGTCGGGCCGTGCTCGACGATCACGCCCGGCCTGCCCTGCTCGGCCAGGAAGAAGGCGCACCGGGACGAGACCCGCGCCGCCTGCTGCATGTTGTGTGTGACGATGACGATGGTCACCTCGGCGGCGAGTTCCGCCATGGTCTCCTCGATCACCCGGGTGGACGTCGGGTCGAGAGCGGAGCAGGGTTCATCCATCAGCAGCACCCGCGGGCGGACCGCCAGCGACCTGGCAATGCACAGCCGTTGTTGCTGTCCGCCGGAGAGTGCTCCGCCGGGTTGGTTCAGCCGGTTGTGCACCTCCCGCCACAGGCCGGCCTTCGTCAGGCTCTGCTGGACCAGGTCATCCCGAGCCCCGCGACCCACCCGGGTACCGGTCAGCTTCAGCCCCGCCACCACGTTGTCGTAGATGCTCATCGTCGGGAACGGGTTGGGCTTCTGGAACACCATGCCGATCGCCCGCCGCGCGTCGGTGATCCGCCGCCCCGGGGCATAGATGTCACGGCCGTCCAGGAGCACCTCGCCGGCGAGCTTCGCCGAGCCGACCAGCTCGTGCATCCGGTTCAGAATGCGCAGGAAGGTGGACTTGCCACAGCCGGAGGGCCCGATCAGAGCGGTGACCTGACCGGCCGGCATGGTCAGCGATACCCGGTCGAGCACCTTGCGCTCGCCGAACCAGGCCGAGACGGCGTGCGCCGCGAGCTCAGCCAGGGGCGGGCTCCCCGGCGCCGCAGGGGTGTCGCTCTCCTCGGTCCGCAACGGCAGCTCCCCCGTGACGGGCGAGCGTTCCTGGGTCTGCGAGCTCATCGTCTGTTCCTCTCTCGTCGATGCAGGGCCGGACTCGGTGCAGCGCAGCGCCGCCGCAGTGCCCAGCTGCCGGCAGCCACGGCGACGAGCATCACCGGACCGCCGGCCAACACGGCAAGGTTCGCGGCACTGCCGACTCCGCTCAGCGGACCGCCGATCGGGCCCTGGTGGTTGTGGGTGACGGATCCGCCGGCCAGCGCAGCCTCGCTCGGGCCGGCGCTGGCGCGGGCGCTACCCGACGCCGCGGCGGCCACCGGGTCCGTGCGGCCGGTGAAACCGCCACCGAGCGGGATCGAGGATCCCGTCGAACTGCTGGCGGTGACCGGCGCCGGCGAGGCCACCTGCGTGGTGGTCGGTGTTGTGGTCGGTGTCGTGGTCGGTGTCGTGGTCGTGGTCGTGGTCGGTGTCGGTGTCGCGGTTGCGGTCGGCGTGGCGGTAGCCGTCGTGCTCGGTGTCACGGTCGGGGTCGGCGTCGCGGTGGGCAGCGTGGCCGGAGCCGGGTAGACGACATCCCAGGTTCCGGTCGCGACACCGTTCGCGTCACTGGCGAGGACGGTCACCCGGATGTCGACCCGGTAGTACCTGGTGCCCGCCACCTGACCGGGCCCGGAGGTGTAGAGCCGCAGCTGGTACAGGTTCTGCCAGCCGTTCGCCGTCGACGTGTTGGGAAACCCGCCCAGGTACTCCCCTATCGACAGGTCACCGGCGTCACCCGCGGCCACCGGCACCGTCAACCCGGTGATGCTCACCGGCCCGGACGTGGCGGGGTAGTTGGTCGCCGCGGTCAGCGTGTCGCCGGGCCAGCTTGCCGCGGGCACCCCGAACTGCGGGGTGTACGCCCGCAGCTGTGCCTTGTTGTCCCCGGCCCGCCCGGGACCTGCGGCTGCCGCGTAGAACGCCGCCGGCCTGGTGCTCAGATCGCCGCCGGTGACCACAGTGCCGTTGGCGCCGAAGAAGGTGATCGTGCCGATCGCACCGGCGTCCGGTTCCCACGCCGGACCGGGTTCGCCGACAGCCGGGCTCCCCCCGGCGACCAGCAGCGAGGCGGCCACGGCGGCGAGCAGCAGGACCTGCACGACTCCCTTCATCCGACGCGTCACGCCGGTGTGCTCTGTTCGTCGGAGTCCTCGACCCGACGCGCGCGGCGGCGCCAGAGCGCCCCGGCCAACAGGACGCCGACGACGACGGCCGCCGCGATGGCGAGTGTTCCGGGGGTACCGACGCCCGGCAGCAGGTTCGCGATCGGGTTGCTGTCGCGGGCGCCCGGATCCCCTGCGCCGCGCGCGTCTTCGCCCGCCGCAGCGGCAGCACCCCCGCCGACCCCGGGAATGTCGGCTCCACCGGCGCCGGCACCCGGCCCGCCACCCACCACTGCCCAGCTCTGGCCGCTCACCCGCAGATCGGTACTGAGGTACTTCGTGGTCAGCGTCGACTGGTTGGGTACGCCGAAGTACATCCGGAGCTGGATCACGCCATCCCACTGCGGCGGGAACTCGTCGAGAAAGTCCTGCAGCGTGAAGTCCTCCGCGGTGGCGACCACGGCGGGGTGGGCGGCATCGGGGTACGCGCTCGGCGCGGTCATCGTGTCGCCACTCCACTGGTCGGACTGCACTCCCTTGCGGGGTTGGTACGCCAGCAGGGTCACCTTGCGCCCGTCGGCGTCATACGGCGCAGGCGCGCGCTGCGAGCCGACCGCCTTGGATACGAACGGCCTGTCATGGACGTTGCCGCCCTTGACCTGCTTGCCGTCCTTGTCGTACAGGGTGATGAAGCCGACCGACTGCGAATCCGTGTACGGCACGGTGACGGCGGCGTGCGCCGTGCGCGCCGACCCGAGCGCCGCGGCGAACGCCGCAACCAGCGCCAGTGCGACGCGGCCGGCCCGGCCGCGCAGTCGTGGGTACCTGACCGCGCTCATGCCGCCCCTCCCTTCGGCCCGCTCCGGCCGGCACCAACCTTGTACGCACCCGTCTTGCCCGCGCTGACCTCCTGCAAGGTCCTCTCACGCACCGCCCGCGTCGCCGCGTCCAGTCGGGACAGCAGCCGGCGGCGGAACCGCCACCACAGTGCCGCAACGATGACGAGCAGCAGGGCGATGAGGATCAGCAGGTTCCACGGCATCGCCCAGACCTGGCCCTCACCGGAGACTTCCGGGAGGTCCTGTCCCACCGGCTGCAACGGATCGGTGAACGGCGCGACACTGACCTTGACTGTCAACGGACCGCCCGGGAACACGTGCTCCACAGTGGACGTGAAGGTCGCGCTCTGGTTGGGCAGCAGTTCGGGGAGATCCTTGGGCGTGAGCTTCCCGAGCTCATTGCCGAAGGGTCCGGTCACGGTGATGGTCGGGTGGCCCTGCATCCGGATGTTGCCGGTGTTCGAGACCGTGTAGGTGACCTCCACCTTGCCGTGGCCGAAGGGGTTGCTGACCCGCTGGTAGGTCGCCGTGACCGGACCCACCCCGAACCGCGGCCGGTAGTTGCCGGGGATCCGCAGGTACGTGCGTACCGCCACCCGCGCATCGACATTGACCTTTTGCCCGCTACCGGCGTTCAGATTGACCAGGGAGACGACGACGCCGCCGACATGGTCACCGGGGGTGGCCGTCGGCGGAAGCGAGATCTTGAACGGCACCGCCGCGCTCGCCCCGGCGGGCAGGGTGATCGTGGAGTTGTCGAAGACCATCCATGACCCGATGTCGGTGGGCTTGTGGTCCGCGCTGAGCAGGTCGAACTGGCCGGTCGCCGTGTTGAAGGCGTCGGTGCCGTAGACCGCGAAGGTGACCGGGACCTTGCTGAGGTTGGTCACCAGCGCCTTTTCGGTCACCGTCGCACCGGGCGCGCCCTGCAATGTGTAGTGGGTGCGGGCATCCGGCTTCCCGTCGGCGTCGGCCGGCCGGACCGACCAGGCCCGGGTCTCTTCCTCGGGCGCCCGGTAGGTGACGGTGTCTCGCAAATACACCGGTGCTGCGGCGTGAGCCCGCGCCGGTGCTGCGTACGCGGCAGCGGGCGCGGCGAACGCAACAACAGCGGCCATGAGACAGCTGACAGCTGACAGCCAGCCGGCCCGGGCGGGCGTGCTGGACTCGGGCACTGAGCGGGCGCGTCGTCTCATCGAGGTGGAATCCGTTCTGCGCGAGGTGTCGCGGTGCGGGGAGGTGGTCTGGTGGACCTGGGGTGTACTGGCGGAAAGGATGCCGGCGCGGGCTAGGCCGACAAACGACGTCGACCTAGCCCGCCCGGGCGGTACAACTGCCCTAACTCAGGTCAACCGTCACGGGCTGACGAGGGTGAGGGTCAGTGTCGTGTTGTAGGTGCCCTTCGGGTTGGTGTCCGGCATCCGCAGCGTCACGGCGGCGCTGATGTTCTGGGAGCCGAGCCCGTTGCCCGCCCCGGCCGATGCCAGGGTGCTGCCGGGAGCCGCGAGACCGTTGCTCGTGGCCGTCTGTAGCATCGGGTTGACCGCTGCCCCGGCCTGCAGGGTGCCTTCGGCGTCACTGCCGGCGGTCACCAGTGCAGGGGTCCAACCCAGGTTCTTCGCCGACACCGTGGTGGGGCCGGTGAAGTCGGCAGCCTGGCCGTTCAGGGTCCAACCGGACTGGGCCGGCCGGGTGTCGGAGACGCTGACACCACTGAGGTTGCCGTTGAAGACCCACGCGTGACGGTGGCCCGTCGGGTCGGTGGCCTGCACCGGGTGACCGGCGGGGGTGGTCGGGTCGACCTGGACCAGGTTGACCGAGGTGGCGACGGCGACCTGAAGGGTCAGGGCACCGGCGTACGGGTCGGTGTTGTCCGTCGCCTGGACCGGGATACCCGACGTGCCGTAGTTCGCCGGCAGCACCACATAGTTCACGACCGCGGAGGTCGAGGACGAGTGAGTGCCGTCGCTCGGGGTGAACGTGGCGACGATGTGGTGCGGGGATCCGGCCGCGGCGAGGCTGACCACCTTGGTCGCCACACCGGTGGCGGCCGTGTAGGTGTCAGCCGCGCCGAGGTCGGTCGCGCCATCGAAGACGTGAACCCCACCCGCAAGGCCGGTCGGGGTCACGTTCGTCGTCAACGTGACACTGGCGTGGCCGCTGGCGTCGCCCGAGACCGGGCTGGCCGGCGACGCCGACAGGGTCGTGTTGGTCGGCGTCAGCGCCGCTGCGAGGGTGTACGACACAGCCGCCGAGTTCGAGTTGGTGAACGCGACATCGGACGACGTGAACTGTGCGGTGAAGGAGTGCACCCCGTCGGTCGGGGAGACCGACTTCGTCGCCACCCCGGTGGCTGCGTTGTAGGTACCCGCACCCAGGTCGGTGGCACCGTCGAAGAAGTGCACCGCACCCGCCGCGGCCGGGCTGACCGTGGCGGTCAGCGTGACCGCGGTGCCGCTCGGCGCCGGGCTGGCCGGGCTGTCCGCCAGCGTGGTGCTGGTCGGGGTCGCCGGCACCGGGTAGACGACGGTCCAGGTGCCCGCAGTGGGGTTGACCTCTATGTCGGCCCGGTAGTACAGGACGTTCACGCCGGTGGTCGGTCCCGACGTGTAGAGCCGCAATTCATACAGGTTCTGGTAGCCCGCCGTAGCGGAGTTGTTGGGCAGGCCGCCGATGTAGTCGTTCATCGAGAAGTCACCGTTGACGCCGGTGGCCACCGGCACGGTCAGGCTGGCGATGTTCGCTGGCGCACCCGAGTTGGGGTAGTTGGTTGCTGAACCGAGCGTGTCGCCGGTCCAGCTCGCTGGCGGTACGCCCACCTGCGGGGTGTACGCCCGCAGCTGTGCCTTGGTGTCACCGGTACGGCCCGGACCCGAAGCGGCCGCGTACACCGCGACCGGGCTGGAGCTCAGAGTGCCTCCGGTGACCGGGACACCGCTCGCGTTGTAGAAGGAGATGGCGCCCAGCACATTGGCTTCCGGCTCCCAACCGGGAGTCACAGCAGCGTAGGCCGGCGTACCTCCCACCAACATGATGCCGGTCACGACGGCTGTGGCAGCCGCCCCGGCCAATGCTGACCTGATGCGAATCTTCACCTGAAGAGTTCCCTTCGCTTTCGTCAGTGCGTACTGACGGATGGGGATGTGTGTGGTGTCGTGGAACCCGACGGGTCAGGCGCTGGCGAGCCCGAGGTCGGAGTAGTGCCAGGTGACGCCGGAGGACTCGATCGACGCCTTGTTCGAGGAACGGGCGAAGTAGGAGGTCGATCCCGAGAACAGGGTCTCCACCCAGTTCTTGGTGCCGCCCGCCTGCCACGGGTAGGTGATCCCGCTGACGCTGATCGGTCCGGTGTGGTCAGCGACGTCACGCTGGCGCACGATGAAGTACAGGCCCCGGGTTACGTCGAAGGTGCCGGTGCCGTCGAGGGTGAGGACCAGGTTCTGGTTGGCCGCACCGAAGTAGCCGCCGTTGAGCATCGTGATCCGCGGAACCGAGAACGGCGCGACCGCGTCGGCGTCCGACTTGATCAGGTTGGGGTCGTGCTCCTCGGCGAAGACCACGGTCGAAGCGAGGACCACATCGACGCCGCCGTTGGCGGCCTTCAGCTGAGCCTTGAAGAAGCTCGCCGTACCGGAGGCCAGCTGCGGGAAGACCGGGTGGATGGCGCTACCGGGCGCCGAGCCGGCGTACCCGGGAACCTGGCCCCACGTGGCGTAGCTGCCGTCGTAGACGTGCACGAGGTCGGTGATGGACAGTGCCGCCGGTGCGTGCGTCGGCACCACGTTCGAGACCGCGACCTTCAGCCGGTCGTCGGCAAACTGGTACACGTGCAGCCCGCCCCAGCCGTTGGTGACCGCGGTGTTCTGCTCGGTCGCAGTCGGCAGCCGGGACGACCGGGTGAAGTTGATCACCTCGGTGGCACCCGTGTCCGCCAGCAACGCGTTGATGCCGGACCCGGAACCGTTCGGGAGGACCACTGGCTTCTGCCCGGCCCGCAGCACCGCGGTGACCGAGTTGGGTGAACCGACCACGGTCGTGGTGCGACCGTTGGCGTCGCCGGTCGGGTCGAACGACATGCCCCGACGACTGGAGTTGACGTTGTTGAACCCGGGGTTTCCGTTGACGTCGCCGTCAAAGCCGAAGTTTGCGGCGTACATCGCGGTGTCCGAGCCGACGCCGACGAGGTCCGCGGGTTGCGCCGCGACATTCGCCTGGGCCGGCGCGCCCGGGGCGAGAGCGAGCGCCAACGCCCCCACCACCCCGAGGCCAACCATCCTGATGGTCTTCATTCCTGACCTTTCGCCAGTGCGCCCGGTGTTGGGCGCATGGGGAACCTCGCAGGGCAGAGCCAACGTCGAAGGCTTGCTGTGTGAACGCCGAACGAAGCGTGGGTCGCGGGTACCCGCATGTTGTGTCTTTTGCCGTGAAGCACGGAGAACCGGTGGAACTCCGCCGTCCGACGCAGGAGGTCGATACTCCGGCTGAGGCGGAGAAATCGACACGAGTCACGCATGGACAACGAGCACGGCCGGGCTCACCTCGGCGTCCGGGACCAGGCTGACAAAGACCGCGAAGGCGTACTCCGTCTGCACCCGCCGTTGGTAACTACGGCTCGAGACGGCCAGTTCATGGCAGTCGGCCTGCATCCGCCAGGTCCACGCCGAGCCGGCACCGCGGGAGACGACCGCGACGGCGACCGCCAGCAGTTGCCGCATCTGCTGCACGGCGCCGAGACAGCTCAGCACGTCGGGGTAGACCGCGGCGGCCCGACCGAGATCCCGGTTGTTGCCGGACAGCAGCCGCCAGGTGACGCCGGCTCCCGCCGCCGTACCCGAAGCGACACCACGCGACTTCGCCTCATAGAACTGGAAACGCGCCCACACGGCTCGCCCTCCTCCTGCCGGGTAACCCTCCGGTGATGCATCCGGAGGCGTGTTCGACACGTTGGCGAGTCCGGTTGTACGGCCGGTGAACACCGGGTCTCTCTGTGCGGGACGATCTGGCAACGTTGCAGCGCAGTGACCTTTACAAATGTCCGCAAATCGGTGCAGAGTACGCGGGCCGCTGTGGCCGCAACGCTTCGACAGTCGGCAGGTGCTGCAGCCGGCAGCTGACGACGGGCCGGCCCGAACAACACAACTGTTCATCTCGCGGCGGGTTCGGGCGCCACCCGATATGCGGTAGACACACCAACCGGAGGACTTCTGCCAGGTACAGCCGCGCGGAACGGACAGGGGGCGATGGTGAACGAACGCGTCGACAGGGCCGGTTCCCCGGGTTCGCGCCGAGCAGAGCGGGACGCAGCGGCGAAGGGGCGCGCCGTCCGCCGGGCCGGACTCGTGGCCTTCGTACTCCTTGCGGTCTGCCTCCTGGCTACGCGTCCTGGCTACGCCGAACCGGCGATCCCGTCCGGCGCTACGGTTGCGGCCCCCGCGGCCACCCAGCCCACGCCGCCGGGATCGGCGGCCGTGCCGTCCGGCGCTGCCGGATCGGCCGTGCCGCCCGGACCGCTCGGCACCCGGATCGCCGCCGCATCCGCTGCTGTCGAACAGCTGGGCGAACGGCTCAAGCAGCTGCAGGTGGACACTGCCGCCGCCGCGCAGACCAACGAAGACGCCCAGCGCGCCTGGACAGCTGCGGCCGCCGAACTCGACAGGATCCGCGTTGCTCGCTCAAGCCAGGCCGCTGCGGCGTACCGGCTGGCGACCAGGCTCGGGCCGGCCGACCGGTACGCCAACGAGGCGAGGCAGCTTTCCCTGCTGGCTCCGGGACTGGCCGCACGGCTGGAGCACCGCCCCGGACCAGAGGAGCTGGCCCGCGGCGGACAGTCGGTGCGCAACGCGTCAGCGGAGTACGGCCAGGCCCGTGACGCCTGGCTGGCGCTCGACCGCGAACGGGCTGCCGCCCGGCAGGCGTACGACCAGAGCGCCGCCGCGCTCGCCGAGCTGCGCCAGCACAACGCGGCCGGCCTGGCCCTCATCGACGCTGAACGGGACGCGTTCGAGCGGAGCCTGGGCGCGTCACGCAGCCCCGGCGCAAACGCCCACGGACCGGCCGCCAACCCGGGCGCCGTGACGGCCGTGGACTTCGCCCTGCAACAGCTGGGGAAGGCGTACGAGTGGGGCGCCGAGGGCCCACAGACGTTCGACTGCTCAGGCCTCGTCTTCGCGGCGTACCAGAAGGCCGCGGTCGTGCTGCCCCGGGTGGCTTCGGCGCAGTACCGCGCCACCACACCCGTACCGATCGATCAGTTGCTCCCCGGCGACCTGCTCTTCTTCGGTCCGGACCCCTCCGACTGGCAGACGATCCATCACGTGGCGATCTATCTTGGCGAGGGCCGGATGCTGCACGCCCCGTCCACCGGCGACGTGGTGCGGATCGCGCCGATCTGGTGGTCGGAGTTCTTCGGCGCGACCCGGGTATTGCCAGCGCTGCCAACGCCCGGGCCAACGCCCGGGCCAACGCCCCGGCCGACGCCCGGGCCGACGTCTTCGGCGTCGCCGTCTGCGTCGTCCTCCGCCCCTGCGCCGTCGGCAGCGCCATCCCCAGCTCCGTCCAGCGACCCGCCATCCCCAGCTCCGTCCAACGACCCGCCATCCCCAGCTCCGTCCGCCGGCACACCGTCACCATCGGCGTCGTCGACGCCGCAGAACTCGGCGGCTCCCACTCCGGCGGCAGGCCCGCCGACCTGACGAGCGGGCCGCCCCGACCTCAGTTGCTGTGCAGGGCGATGACGGCTCGGATCAGGAAATGTCCCCCGAGGCCGATCGCGGCGAGGACAGCGGCGGCGGCGAGCACCTTGAGCGTGCGGAGTCGGGTACGGCTGGACATGGTTGGCTCCTTCAGGTTGTGGATGGACAGTGCGGGGCTATTGGTGGGCAAGGGTTTCGCGGATGGTGAGCCGGGCCGCCCGGCGCGCGGCGGCGAGGGTGGCGGTGCCGGCGCCTGCGAAGGCGAGCACCGTCCAGACGCCCAGTCCGAGGTACGAGACCTGCAGCGGTAGCGGCAGTCCGAAGGAGAGCCGACCGAGCAGGCCGCCAACGTACCCGGAAAGGGGTACCCCGACAGCGATCGCGATCAGGCAACCGGCTGCGGCGGTGAGCAGCCCTTCGGTGAGCACGAGTTGGCGTACGGTGCCAGGAGTGGCACCGATGGCCTGCATGATGCCGTACTCCCGGGTCCGTTCGGTCACGGCGATGCTCATCGCCGATGCGAGTCCCAGGATGCCCACGGTCGCCATCAGCACGGCAAGCGCGATGAGGGTATCGATGAAGATGACGACGTGTTGGTCAATGGCTGTACGGAGTTCGCGTGTCGGGGTGCTGCCCGCGACCGCGATGCCGGCGCCGACGAGTGCATGTTCGGCGTCGGCGACCGTCGCTGGCGAATCGCCCCGAACGCTGATCCGGACCGCTGTGGCGAGCCCCGGGGCGCCGGTCACGGCGTCGAGCGCGCCGGTGGCGGTGTACGCGGTGGCCGGGCCGCCGACCTCGGCGACGATGCCGACCACCTGCCAACGATTGACGTGTCCTTGCGCCGACAGGTGGACCTCGGTACCGGCGTGCGGGTTGCCGAGGCGGGTGGCGGCGGCCTGGTTGAGCACCACGGCATCGCGGTCGCCGGGGCGCAGCCATCGGCCATCCATCAGATCGAAGTGGATCATCGTGGTGTCGGGTGGCAGTGCGGTGAGTTTGAACGCGCCGTGCCCGCCGTCGGGGTAGGTGCGCTGCACCTCCACCCGGCCATCGCCGGTCGCCGGGGTGGCCGGCAGGCTGATGATGGGCTCCACGGCGACGATCCCATCGCGGTGCTCCAGGGCTGCGGTGACGACTGCGGCGGAGGTCGGGGCGGTGAGCTGGATCTCGGCGTCGTAGCTGCGCCGGGCCAGCCCCTGCTCGACCCAGGCCTGCCACGCGGACGCGGTGCTGAGCCCCGCGGTGAACAGGGCCCCGCCAGCGGCGAGCAGGGTCAGGGTGAGCGCCAACCGGCCGCGGCGGCGCAGCAGGTTCCGGCTGGCGAGGATGGTGGTGCGGTTGCCGCCCCGCAGCCGGGTCATCCACCGGTCGACCCGCCGGGCGCCGGCGCGGGCGTCGGTGCCGTGGTCGTCGAGAGCGGCGCGCACGGTCAGCCGCGCCGCCCGGGACAACGGCACCAGAGCCACCAGCAGGGGTACCCCGAGCCCGGCCGCGACGACGACCACGAAGACCCATACCGGCACAGCCTGGCTGACGAGGTCGACGTTGAGCAGGCCGGCGACCAGTCTGGTGAGTCCGGAACCCGCCAGCAGGGCCGGTCCGAGGGCCAGCAGCGTTGCGCTGGCTGCGATCGCGGCGGTGGCCGTCAGGTACCCGCCGAAGAGTTGCCCGGTGGTGGCGCCGACAGTCTTCATCACGCCGATCTGGCGGGTCTGCGCGGCGAGCATGCTGCCCAGGGTCGACGCGACGAGCACCCCCGCCAGGACGAGACAGGCCAGGGCGCAGCCGAGGAACAGGCCGGTGATGGTGTTGGTCTGGTTGGCGTGCGGGTGGCGGTACGGCGGCGCCGAGATCTGGTGCACCGGATGACCGTTGGCGGTCAACCAGCCGGCCACCGCGGCGGCAGTACTGTCCACTGTGGTCTGATCCCGGTTCGGTGTGCCGGTTGCCGGATCCCCGACGACAATCTTCAGTTGTTCGGCGACAACGGGAAAGCCGAGCCTGGCCAGCGCGGTCGGAGTGAGGTAGCCGTACCCGGTGCGCTCCTGCGGTGCGGGGGCCAGGGCCGGGTCGTAGACGGTACCGCTGATCCGGATTCCGCTGGTGCTGCCGTCCGCACCGGCGATCTGCAGGAGGTCCCCGGTGCCGGCGCTGAGGACACCGACGGCGGCGCGTTCGACGAGCAGCCCGTCGTCCGGTGCCGGCCAGCTGCCGGACTCGACGGCGAAGCGTGCGATGCGCAGCGGGTCGTCGGGGGCGATGACGAAGAGCAGCATCCGCCGCCATTCTCCGCCGACCCGGACCCGGGTGCTGACCGTCTGCCGGGCCGTCGCGTCGACGACGCCGGGGCGCTGGCGTACCTGACGCAGCAGGTCGGCATCGACGCCGCCGTCGACGTCGAGGGTGGCAGACGCGGGCCGGGTACCGACATACGCGGCTGCCGCTTCCCGGCCGACCACGGCACGGGCGACCAGCATCGCCCCGACGCCGGTGAGTCCGATCGCGATCGCGACGACCATCATGGCGACCCGGCCGCGCATCGCCCACAGATCCCGACGCAACTTCGCGTACCGGGGCCGCATCACGGAGCCGCGCCGCAACACCGAGCCGCGCCGCATCACGGAGCCGCGCCGCAACACCGAGCGCGGGCGCATCACGCGCCCACCACGACATCGGTGGCGACCCGGCCGTCGACGAGGGTCACGCGCCGGTCGGCGTAGCCGGAGAGATCCCGCTCGTGGGTGACCATCACCACCGTCTTGCCGGCGCGGGCCAGGCCGGCGAAGAGTTCCAGGACCGCGGCCGCGGTGCTCGAGTCGAGGTTGCCGGTGGGTTCGTCGGCCAGCAGGACCGGCGGATCGTTGGCCAGCGCCCGGGCGATCGCTGCGCGCTGCTGCTGGCCGCCGGACAACGCAGCGGGCAGCTTGTCGGCCTGCTCGGCGATGCCGACCCGGCTCAAGAGCTCCAGCGCCCGGGTCCGGCGCTGCCGGGCGGCGACCGTACGGCAGAAGTCCATCGGCAGCATCACGTTCTCGGCCACGGTGAGAGTGGGCAACAGCTGGAAGAACTGGAACACCAACCCGACGGCGCGCCCCCGCCACGCGGCGAGCTTCGTCTCGCGCAGACCGTGCACCGCGGTCCCGGCGATCCAGACCTCGCCCGAGTTGGGCCGGTCGATCCCGGCGAGCAGGTTGAGCAGCGTGGTCTTGCCGCTGCCGGAACGGCCCACCACCGCCACGAACTCCCCGGCGGACAGCCGCAGGTCCACCCCCCGCAGGGCCGAAAACGCCCCGGCCGGCGTCGGATAGGTCCTCGTCACGGCCCGTACGTCGATCACGGGTTCGTCGGCCATGGTCACTCCATCCGCAGTCGAACAATGTGTTCAGCTACGAATGGTCCGTTCGATATCCTGGGCGGGTCAACAACCAGATCCGCGCTGCTGTGCGGTACCGAACACCAGCCCCGCAGATGACCGGAAACGAGGCCCACCATGGCCCAGCTGAGCCCCGACCGCCGGGTCCGCCGCACCCGCCAGGCGATCCACCAGGCCCTGATCACCCTGATGCTGGAGAAGGGGTACGAGGCCGTCACGGTCTCCGAGATCATCGAGCGCGCCGACGTCGGCCGCTCCACCTTCTACTCCCACTTCACCGACAAGCAGCAGGTGCTCTACGCCAGCCTCGACGACCTCGGCGATTTCCTGCGCACCCACCGCGACACCTCCGGCGAGCAGCTCTTCGGGTTCAGCCTGCCGATGTTCGCCCATGCCCACGAACAGCGCCACCTGCTGCGGGCCCTGCTCGGCCGGCGCGGCGGCATTCCCGTCCAGGAGCGGGTCCAGCACCTGCTCAGCGGAATCGTCCGGGAGGAACTCGCCGCCCGACTCCCGGCCGGCAAACCGGCGGTACCCCTCGAACTCGTGGTCACCGGTGTGGTCGGGGCGTACCTGGCGCTGCTGGCGCGGTGGCTCGACGAGAACGAACCACACACCCCACGCCAGATGGACGGGGCATTCCGGCGCATCGTCATCCCCGGCGTCATCGCCGCCCTGCGCCTTTCCGGCGGGCCACCCGAGGGCGTACCCGGTGGGTTGTAGTCAGGCGGTGCTCCAGATCTCGATGTTCGCGAAGGACACGACGTACGGCGGCCTGTCCTGGGAGTCCGCCTCGGAGATACCGAGCACCACCCGCCCCCGGGGGAAGGTGGAGTCGGCCAACACGCCGAGCTGCTTTCCGTTGCGGTACAACGTGATGTTGTCACCACGCACGGAGATGGCGACCTGGGTACGGGTCCCTGTCGGCACCCGGGCACCGTCGAAGGTGAAGGCGCGCAATCTGTTGATGCCGCCCGGCGAATGGGTCACCACCTCGTACCGGTCCTGGCAGACCTTGACCACGTAGCCACCGGCAGCGTCGGTGAAGCGGAACCAGATGCCGGCGCAGCTGTCCGGGCGCAGAATCGTCACGTCCACGAGGATCGCGAACTCGGTGCGCCCCTCGAAGGTGGTACGCAGGTCGCTGGGCCCGGGACACCGGTACGTGAACGGATCCTGCTTCGTCACCAGCAGGCCGCTGCCCTGCAGGACACAGCTGGCCTTGTTGCCCCCGTCGTTGATGGGCTGCCAGTTTCCGGCAGCCGCGAGCTGATCGGCCAGAACCTGGTGGGCGCCAGGCGGGACTCCGGGCGGCAACGCCACGGATGGCGAGGTGGACGGACCCGCCGAATGAGCCGGATCTGAGCCGGGCGCCGAGTTCGTGGGCGAGGTGGGGCCCGACGCAGCGGTGTGCTGTTGGCGGCTCAGGTACACCCCGACCACGCCGGCCGCGACGACCAGCAGCAACAGGACGAGCGCGATCGTCGTGATCCGGCTCCACCAGCTGGTGGCCGGTCGGACCGCAGGGACCGCCGGGGACGCAGGCTCGGCATCGACCGGCCCGAACGCGGCGATCCGCGTGGTGTTCGCCGGTGTACCGACCGCGAGCGGAGCACCCGCCGCCGCAGCCAGCAGCTGAGGCTCCCCGGCCAGGGTTTCGGTGAGATCGAGGCCGCGTCGCGACCCGCTGGCCAGCAGCCGGTCCAGCAGGGCGCGGGCGGTGGGTCGTTGCGTCGGGTCCTTGGCGAGAGCCTGCCCGACGAGCTCCCGCAGGGTGGGTTCCAGCCCATCGAGGTCCGGTTCCTGGGTCAGGATCCGTACCGCCATCACCGGGCCGGAGTCGGCGAAGAACGGGATCCGGCCGGTGCCGGCATAGGCGACGACCGCGCCCCAGGCGAAGACATCCGCAGCCGCGGTGAGCACCTGGGTGCCGTCAGTGCCGAACCGCTCCGGCGCCATGTACGCCACGGTGCCGACCATCTGGCCGTGTGTCGTATGCCCGGTGGCCCCATCCACCCCTTGGGCGATCCCGAAGTCGATCACTTTGGGGCTGCCGAGGGCCAGCAGCACGTTGCTCGGTTTGAGATCGCGGTGGATCACGCCAGCGCCGTGGATCGCGGTCAGCGCGGCCGCCACCCCGATCGCCAGCCCGTGCAGGTTCGCCGGGGTCAGCGGGCCACGCGCCTGGACAACGTCGGCGAGGCTGGGCCCGTCGACGTACTCCACGACCAGGTACGGCGGATCGTGGTCGGGGTCGGCGTCCAGCACCTCGGCCGTACAGAACGGCGGGACCTGCCGGGCGCGCGCAACCTCGCTGCGGAACCGGTTGCGGAAGGTGACGTCGTCGGCCAGGTCGGCCCGGACGACCTTCACCGCGACCGGGCCGCCGTCGGGTCGCTCGGCGAGGTAGACGCTGCCCATGCCGCCTTCGCCCAGCCGCCCGACGATCCGGTACCGGCCCAGTTGGACCGGATCCTTTGGCCGCAGCGGAAGCACCGGCTGCGCACGAGTCGCCTCGTCCCCGTTCATCGCGATCACTCCCACTGCCCTGGTGCACCGAGCTGACCGCGGTCGGACCCGGCCACCGCTGTCAAGTTTTGGCGACAGCATGGCACCCCCGTGAGGAAAACCGAATACCCGGGGCTTGCGCCCGCGCCGGACCACGAAAGGCATGATCGCCTCGCGGCCAACCGGTGGGTTAGCATGCGTCATGCGTGGAGCCCGAATCAGTGCACTGCTCGCTCTGCTGTTGGCCGGCGGCATCGCCGGCTGCACCAGCAAGCCCACCGGAGATCTCCCGAGCGCCGACGAACTGCTGAAGTCGGGCGCGACCGAGATGCGCCAGGTGAAGACGGTCCACTTCACCATCGAGACCGAGGGTAACGTCGACCTCCTGTCGATCCGCCGCGCCGATGGTCAGCTCACCCGCGAGGGCAGCGCGAAGGGCACCGTCCAACTCGAACGCAGTGGGGCGTTGGCCGAGTACACCTTCGTCATCGTCGGCAGTACGGCCTATCTGAAGGGCCCGACCGGTGGGTACAACGAGGTGCCGCTCGCGCTGGCCGCAGGGGTCTATGACCCGTCCGCGATCCTCGATCCGGAACGCGGGGTAGCCAAGGTGCTGACCACCGCCACCGACACCCGTACCGAGGCACGCGAAGACGTCAACGGCACCTCGGCGTACCGGGTGGCCGTCAAGCTCGACAAGAAGACGGTCGGGGTACTGGTGCCGGGCGCCGGCGAAGGAGTGAGCGGGCACCTGTGGATCGGCGCCGACCGCAAGCTGTTGCTGCGGGCCACGTTCACGATTCCGGGCACCGGAGGTGCCAAAGACGCGACCGTGACGGTGAACTTCCTGGAGTTCGACCAACCGGTGAGTGTCAGTGCGCCTTAGCGGCGCAGCCGGCCCGGTGGGTCAGCGCAGCGCAGCCGGCCCGGTCGGTCGGCGCGTGGCGCTGGGCGTCGGCAGCGGCGCGGTGCTGCTCGCCGCGCTCGACGCGTACGTCGTGGTCACCGTACTCATCCAGATCGTGCAGGATATCGGGGTACCGCCGCAGCACCTGGAACGCGCCACCCCGCTCATCACCGGCTACCTCCTCGGGTACGTCGCGGCGATGCCGCTCTTCGGCAGCCTTGCCGACCGGTACGGCCGACGCCTGGTGACCGCCTGCTGCCTGGCCGGGTTCGCCGTGGGATCGGCGCTGACCGCCGCCGCCACGACGCTGCCGGCGCTGGTGGGCGGGCGGGTACTGCAGGGCGCCGCCGGTGGTGCCCTGCTGCCGGTGACCATGGCGCTCGTCGCCGACCTGTGGCCACCGCGGCGTCGGCCGATGGCGCTGGGCGCGATCGGTGCTGTCCAGGAGCTCGGCAGCGTCATCGGCCCCCTCTACGGCGCCGCGCTGGCCGCAGCCATCGGGTGGCGGGGCCTGTTCTGGGTCAACGTCCCGCTGGCGGTCGTCGCCGTGGCTGCGGTCTCCTGGGCGGTCCCGCCCGGCCCGCCCCGCGCGGAGCAGGTCCAGCCGGATGACGAGCCCGGCCCGCCCGGCCGGCCGGCGGCCAAGCCGCACCCGCGGGTGGACTATCTGGGCGGGGTCCTGCTGGCGGTGGCGCTCGGGCTGGTCGTGGTCGGGCTGCACAACCCCGACCCGGACCGGGCCCTGCTGGCGCCGTGGGGGCCCGCGGTCGCCTCAACCGGCGGGGTTCTGCTGGTCCTCTTCGTCATCGTCCAGATGCGCACCCGCCACCCGCTGCTGAACCTGCGGGGCGCGGCGAAACGCCCCTTTCTGGCGGCGCTGGGGGCGAGCTTCCTGGCCGGCGCGGCGCTGATGGTGACCCTGCTCGAGGTCCAACTCATCGCGCAGACGCTGCTGGACAAGGATTCGCTCGGTGGCGCTGTGCTGCTGCTGCGGTTCCTGGTGGCGTTGCCGATCGGCGCGGCGTTGGGCGGGTTGGCGGTGGCCCGACTCGGCGAGCGATGGGTGAGCGCGGTGGGCCTGGCCGTGGCTGCCGCGGGCTACCTGCTGCTCGGCGGCTGGCTGCGCAACCCGGGGGCCGCCCCGTACCACCTCGGTCCGCTCGACCTGCCGCGGATGGACACCGATCTCGCCATCGCCGGCGCGGGACTCGGCCTGGTTATCGCACCGCTCGCCGCGGCTGTGCTGCGGGCCATGCCGGCCGACCGGTACGGCGTGGCCTCGGCCAGCGTGGTGGTGAGCCGCACGCTGGGCATGCTGCTCGGCGTCGCCGCGTTGTCGGCGTGGGGGCTGCACCAGTTCCACGAGCTGACCCGCACCCTGAACACGCCGTTTCCGTTCGGCCTCACCGACGACGAGTTCCAGCGCCAGTGGAACGCGTACACCACAGCGGTGCGGGCCGCGCTGTGCACCGAGTACCGGCAGATTTTCCTTGTGGTTGCGGCGTTGTGCGCGCTCGGGGTGCTCGTCTCGTTCGCGCTGCAGGGCCGCCCGGCACACCGGCCCGACGACCCTGCGCGCACCGGGGACTGGTGATCGCGCGGTTGCCCGGGTTTTGGTGGGCCGCCGCGGGGTAGCAGAAGCTGTGCCGCAGCACCGGATCAGCCTCCTGCAGGGCGGCACCTTCGTGGTGAGCGACAGGCGCGGCGACATCACCGGCGACGATGTCCTGGGCGGGCTGTTCCACCGCGACGTGCGGCACCTGTCGCGGTGGCAACTGCGGGTCAACGGCGACGAGGTGGAGGTGCTCCGCGCTGACTCGCCAGGGCACGACCGGGCGGTTGTCGTCGGAGTGGAACCGGCCGGCAGGAGGTACCGCGACCCGCGGGTGACCGTGATCCGCCGCCGCCGCGTGCTCGACGGCATGCGCGAGGATCTGGAGATCATCAACCACGCTCCGGCCACCCTCCGGCTGGAGGTGACCCTGCTCTTCGCCGCGGACTTCGCCGACATTTTCGAGGTACAGCAGCAACGGGAGAAGAACCCGGCCGGGCCCGGCGGGTACTACCGGCGGCGCCGCGACGCGGTCCTGACCCTGGGGTACCGGCGCGCCGACTTCGCGCGGGAGACCAGCATCCACGCCGACGGGGCGTTCTTCACCGAGGAGTCGCTCACGTTCCGGCTCCACCTCCCACCCGGGCACAGCTGGTCGACCCGGATCATCGTCACCCTGGGCAGCACCGTCGACGCCGGCTCCACAGTAGACGCCGGCGGCGCGGTCGATCCCGGCTCCACAGTGGATGCCGGCTGCGCGGTCGATCCCGGCTCCACAGTGGACTTCGATGCCGCGCCCCGGCTGGAGACGGACTGGCCGGACCTGCGCCACGCGTACCGGCAGGGCCTGGTCGATCTCGCCGCGTTGCGCCTCGCTCCCGCTGGCGTGCCCGCTGGTGTGCCCGCTGGTGTGCCCGCGGCCGGCCTGCCCTGGTCGATGGCCCTGTTCGGCCGGGACGCCCTGCTGACCAGTTACCAGGCCCTGCCGTTCGTGCCGGGGATGGCCCGCAGCACGCTGCGGGCGTTGGCCGCGCGGCAGGCCACCGGGTTCGACGACCTCCGCGACGCCGAGCCCGGCAAGATCCTGCACGAGCTCCGGCAGGGCGAGCTCACCCACTTCAGGGAACGCCGGCCGTCGCCGTACTACGGATCAGCCGACGCAACCCCGCTGTTCCTCGTGCTGCTCGACGAGTACGAACGCTGGACCGGCGACACGGCGACGGTCCGTGAACTCGAGCCGGCTGCCCGGGCCGCGCTGCGCTGGATCGAGGAGTACGCCGACCTGCTCGACGACGGGTACGTCTGGTACGCCACCCGCAACCCCCGGTGGGGGCTGACGAACCACGGCTGGAAGGACTCACCGAACGCCATCATCCACCCCGACGGGACGCCGGCGATGCTGCCCCTGGCCACCTGTGAACTTCAGGGGTACGCCTATGACGCGCGCCGGCGCACCGCCCGGCTGGCCCGGACGGTCTGGGGTGATCAGGCGCTCGCGCAACGGCTGGAGCGCGACGCCGATGAGCTGCAGCGCCGGTTCAATGTGGACTTCTGGCTGCCCGAGCAGGGCCACTACGCCCTGGCCCTGGACGCCGACCACAAGCCGGTGCCGACCCTCGCCTCGAACATGGGACACCTGCTGTGGAGCGGGATCGTGCCCACCGACCGGGCGCAGAGCGTCGCCGCGCAGCTCTGCGGAGAGCGGATGTTCTCCGGGTGGGGGGTACGGACGATGGCGCAGGGCCAGCCCGCGTACAACCCGATCGAGTACCACAACGGCGCCGTCTGGCCCCACGACACCGCGATCATCGCGGCCGGCCTGGCCCGCTACGGGCTGCAGGGCGGCGCGAACCGGCTGGCTGTCGCGCTGATCTCCGCGGCGCGGTACGTCGGCTACCGGCTACCCGAGGCGTTCGCCGGGTACCGGGCCGGCTTGACCGGTGTGCCGGTGCCGTACCCCACCGCGTGCTCCCCGCAGGCCTGGGCGGCGGGCGCTCCCCTGCTGGTGCTGCGGGTACTGCTGGGCCTGCAGCCCGGCGGTGCGTCGGCGCCTGCGGAGCTCCCCAGCCAGGTACACCGGCTCGCCCTGCACGGGGGTCCCGGATGTCGAAATGCGCGCTGAGCCATCGATGACGTTTACCGCCTGAGCCGCCCGGGTAGCTGCCCGCGGTGACAGGGCAGAAGCTCACCGGACCCCGCGCGCTGGTCGCGGTCGCACCGGCGGGGAACTTTCCGGTGGCGCTGCGGGTCCTGCCCGCAGCCACCCGGCGGGACCTGCTGGTGCTGTACGACTATGCGCGCTTCGTCCACGACCTCGGCGACGAGCGGGTGGCCACCACCGAGCAGCGGCTCGCCGCGCTCGACTGGCTGGAGGTTGAGCTGCACGACCTGTACCGGGGACGGCCACCGTGCCACCGGGTGCTGTGCCGGCTCGCCCCGACCATC
>Ga0209515_10000290_pt1 | contig 95687 bp, 92 predicted proteins | sample Subgroupgradi54m_FD_187454 | JGI IMG/M metagenome (GOLD analysis project Ga0209515, IMG submission 187454) | Subsurface groundwater microbial communities from S. Glens Falls, New York, USA - GMW60B uncontaminated upgradient, 5.4 m (SPAdes)... ... | reverse complement strand
TTGGACCGTTATCATATCTAATGATGTGTGCCGTGAAGTTTTAACCGGCACCTATGGGAGGATGGTTAAAATCCTAAAGGCAAAAAAACAGAATGCGCACTTGAAATTCACTGCGCGTTCATGGGAGAATTTATGATCCCCCACCACAAAGTGAGGGGTTAAAAGTTTTGTCTTACTGGACGAAAAGGTTCTTAAAAAATATATTTTAGAAAGGTGGTGGGGGATGAAAAACACAGCCGTTTTGATTTTGGCCTTAATTTTAATTTTCTCAACTTCAAATATCGGATCTGCTCAGCCTGCCGCCAATTCTAATCTTGAATTATCCGAAACCTCTCCTCATTGCGGCGTGTGCGAATTGGCAGAATCGCCCAATTTTGCAAAGAGCGCTCCCGGAAAAATTGAAAGAGGAGTTGTGAATATTCTTTTCGGCTGGACGAATCTTTTTGCTCAGCCGATTCAATCCGGAAAATCCGGCGGAGGAATTTGGTCAGGAATCGGAAACGGTTTCAGTTATACGGTTATCAGAACCGTTCAAGGTGTCGTCGAGCTGGGTCTTTTCTGGCTGCCGCCGTCGCACGGTGAACCGTTGACCCATTGTGCGCTGGGAGATTTGGGGATCACAGGAAGGTAAATGTGCTACGTCATTGCGAGGAGCGAAGCGACGAAGCAATCTAATTGATAATGTTAATCTTGTGTTTTGAATTCTGAGATTGCTTCGGGCACCTCGTGCCCTCGCAATGACGAGTTCAAGGTATCTCCAAAAATTTTGGAGATTTCGTCAAATTTTTACAGCCAGTTTTGGTAACGAGAACCATATCTTCGATCCGAACACCGCCTGCATCTAAATAATAAAGTCCAGGTTCCACGGTAACGATTTCGCCAGCTCTTAAAATATCACAGCCTCGAGACACTCGAGGAGGCTCGTGAATATCAAGTCCAACGCCGTGACCCGTTCCATGAAAAAATCCCTGCATTCGTCCCGCAATTTCGCCGGTTTTAAATCCAACTTGTTCAAAGCGCCGCATAATGGCTTCATGAATTTTCATTCCGTCTGCACCGTCTTTAATATTTCGAAACGCGATTTCCTGGACTTCCCGAACCGTGCGGTACATTTTTTTTAATTTCTCGGAAGCTTTCCCTTTCACAAATGTTCGAGTCATATCTGCAAAATATCGCGTCTGTGAAGAGCGTGGAAATACATCCATGATGATGGATTGATGCGCGAGAAGCGGGCCGGACCCCTGATCATGCGGATCAACGCATTGTTTTCCGCAGGAAATAATCGTATGTGCAGCAATGCATTCGGCTTCCATGAGGCTCACATTAATGATCTGTTTAATCATTTCTGAAGTAACACGTTTTCCTTTGTAATAAATGTAGCGGCCATTGATCCTTGATTTTCTGAGGACTTCCACCGCTTTTAAGACGGCGCGCTCGGTATGCCGCTGAGTTTCCGTGATGGCTTTGATTTCATATTTATTTTTAATGACGCGTTCTTCATAAAATGGTTCTGATTTGGAACGGAGTCCATATCCTTTTTTCCGAAGTTGATCGGCATATTCAACAGGGAAAGTGCCTGGCACCAAAATTTTTGAAATGCTGCGTTCTTGAAACAGAAAATGAATAATTTCGACTGTTGTAATCGGTTTCACACCGCGCGATCTTAATTTCGCTATGATTTTTGCAGTTGAAATAACTTCATCCACGCTGGCTTCTTTACGTGCCCGATCGATTTCAAGTTCACTCATGATCATAATTTTTTTGCCGTGAATTTCAGTATAAATAAAAGAATCCGGAGCAATGAATCGAGTGGTGTAATAAAGATTGGAATCTTGTTCGCTTGCGGCGATAATGAGAATTGCTTCTTCGTTTTTAGACATTTATACCTCGTCGTCATTGCGAGAAGTCCCGACGGGACGACGAAGCAATCTCAAATCATAGATTGCTTCGACCCTGCTTGGTATGCTGCCTCGCAATGACGAATTATACCGGTTTCCAAAATTAAAGATAGAGGAAACCAGATTCATGAATCATAATTGGATTGAAATGGAAATTTTGGAAATCGAACGTTTGACCCCGTCTTTTTTTGGAATCAAATTAATTCCTTCTGGCGACATTGGATTTCATTTTCAAGCCGGTCAATGCGTAAATTTACTGACGCCTTCGAGAAAGAAAGTTTGCATCTCCATTGCTAGCGAACCAGAGGAGAAAAAATTTGTTGAATTTCTTGTGAAAGATCAACCGGAAACGGCTACCCATGAGTTATGCCAGCGCTTAACTGGTGAAAAAATAAAAATGAGTTTGCCATTTGGATCCGGTTTTCCGATCGAGCAATTTAAACAAAAGGATCTTCTTCTCATCGGGATCGGAAGCGGACTTTCGCCCCTTCGATCTCTTCTCAAATCACTGCTCAGGAAAGATCATCAATTCCAGAGAATTAGTTTGATTTACGGAGCAAAAAATCAGGCTGAGATTCCGTTCAAAAGCGAATTTGATTTCTGGTCAAAAAAAATTAATGTCCAAATTGCGTTAACTCAGCCGACGGGAGTTGACTGGCGCGGCTTCAAGGGAAGGGTTACAGATTTGATTCAGAATTTGGAAATGAAATCCAAACAAACCATTTGTTGCATTTGCGGCAACAAAGAAATGGAAAGTGAAATAAGGAATTTGCTTGAAAGAAAAGGGATTTCCAAGGAAAATATCCTGCTTAATTATTAAATCAACATTTTGTCATCCTGAGCGAAGCGAAGGATCTACAAGTTCTGTCATTCCCGCGAAAGCGGGAATCCAGAATTGTGGATCCCCGACACTTTCGGAGAAGAACATCAAGTTCTTCCCGAAAAGTGCTCCACGCATTGGCGCGAGCGTAAAAACATTCGGGGATGACACGTTAGATTCTTCGTCGCTTCGCGACTCAGAATGACAGTTTAGGAGAAATTGAATGAGTGAATTTAAAAAAGTAGCTACCAAATCCGAACTGGCGCCTGGTTCTTCAAAAAAAATTGAAGTGGCCGGCAAAGAAATTGCAATTTTTAATATCGAAGGAAATTTTTTTGCGCTGGATGATACTTGTCCCCACCGCGGCGGTCCTCTTTCGGAAGGTTCTGTCGAAGATGGCGTGGTGACTTGTCCGTGGCATGGCTGGCAGTTTCAATTGGCGACCGGCGAATGTGTTACCGATCCAAATACATGTCAAACAAAGTATGAACTTAAAGTAGAAGGTGACGACCTGTTGATTAATGTCTAGGAAATAGATGGTTGACGCCTTCACTGAAAATCGCTATCATGCTCCTCTTCCATGAATGGGAATTGCAATCATCTGTGATCGTCACTGAAAATTCGCTTAATCCCCCACCATTCGGTTCTAGAGATCAAATGGTGGGGGATAACCCCAAGAAAGACAATAAGATGTCGTCTTCTGAAACAGACTCACTTTGCCGTCAGGCAAATGAAATCAGAAAAGATATTATCCGCATGTTGGTGGAATCTGCATCGGGCCATCCAGGTGGTTCATTATCCGCGACTGATATTTTGACCGCACTTTATTTCAAAGTTCTTCGCCATGATCCAAAAAATTCGAAATGGGCTGATCGAGATCGTGTGGTTTTGAGCAAAGGTCACGGCGCGCCGGCGCTTTATGCGGCGCTTGCTCACTCAGGTTATTTTCCTAAAGAACTTTTAATGACCCTTCGGAAATTAGACAGTCCGCTTCAAGGTCATCCAGATCGGAGACGTCTTCCCGGCATTGAAGCTTCAACCGGTTCGCTCGGTCAAGGTCTTTCCATTGGAATTGGAATGGCACTTGCCAGAAGACTCGACAAAAAAGATTATTGGACTTATGTGATTTTAAGTGACGGCGAAACCAACGAAGGACAAATTTGGGAAGCGGCAAGTTTTGCGGCGCACAACAAAGTGGATCATCTCATTTCCATTTTGGATTATAACAAATATCAATTGGATGGTTCGTGCAAAGAAATTCTGAACATGGAACCGATGATTGACAAATGGAAAGCTTTCGGCTGGCAAGTTTTGGAAATTGACGGCCACAAGATGCCTGAAATTTTACAGGCGCTTGAAAAGGCAAAAAAAATTCAAGGACAGCCAGTCATTATCGTGGCTCATACCATAAAAGGAAAAGGCGTTTCATTTATGGAAAATAACAATCACTTCCACGGTGTTTCTCCCACAAAGGAAGAAGGTGAGCGGGCACTTCGCGAACTTGAGGCTTATGAAAATGCTTGAGCGAAAATTAGGTCCCGCAACACGCGATGCGTACGGCAAGACATTGGTTGAGCTTGGAAAAGCAAATCCAAATATTGTGGTTTTAGATGGTGATCTTTCGAAATCAACGAAAACAGAACATTTTTGCAAAACTTTTCCCGGACGGTTTTTTAATGTCGGAATTGCAGAAGCCAATTTAGTTGGTATTGCCGCCGGTCTCGCAACATGCGGAAAAATTCCGTTCGTTTCCAGTTTTGCCTGTTTTTTAATATGCAAAGGTTACGATCAACTCAGAATGGCCGTCGCTTTTTCGGAATTAAATGTCAAAGTCGTGGCTTCGCATGGCGGAATTTCAGTCGGAGAAGACGGAGCAAGCCAGCAATCCATCGAAGATTATGCGCTGGCGCTAACGCTTCCGAATTTTGTGGTGTGTGTTCCTGCGGATGAAATTTCCATGAACGCACTTCTTCCTCAAGCCGCTCAGCATCAAGGCCCGGTTTATATTCGTACGGGCCGGCCAAAATCGCCGGTGATTTATCAGCCGGGCGCAAAATTAGAATTGGGAAAAGGTGTCAAATTAAAAGATGGAAATGATGTTACTATTTTTGCGATCGGTCTTCTCGTCTTTGAAGCTCTGTTGGCTGCAGACAAATTGGCTGAAAAAGGAATTAAAGCTTCGGTCGTCGATCTTCACACTATTAAGCCAATCGATCGTGATTTAATTATTAAGCAAGCTAAACAAACTGGAGCCGCGGTCGTTTGTGAAGAACATCAAATTTACGGTGGTTTAGGAAGCGCTGTGAGTGAAGTGATTTCTGAAGAATATCCAGTTCCGATGGAATTTATCGCGATTCGCGATACTTACGCCGAATCAGGAACGGGCGAGGAATTATTAGAAAAATACAAATTAACAGCACCGCACATTTTCAAAGCTGCAGAACGCGTTATTTCCCGTAAAAAGTAGATTATTCTAAGTCATTAATTATCAATAGCTTACAGTTAATTTAAATCCTCATTTGACTTTCTTAAACTTTATGGTAAACTCTTTTATGTAAGCGCTTACATTAGGAGCCCAAATGAACACGACAATCTACGATGTAGCGAAAAAAGCGAAAGTTTCGATCGCGACAGTTTCTCGAGCGATCAATCCTGAAACGCGGCAAAAAGTTGCCCCTAAGACGGCTCAGCACATCGAGAACTTGATTCAAAAACTTTGCTATACACCAAACGTGGCTGCTAGAAACTTATGTAAATCAAAATTTAAATCTGTGGGCGTCATCATTCCTCATCATCCAGGAATTTTCCGCGAGGATTATTATTCCAAAGTCCTTTCCGGGATTGCGGACGCATTATTGGATGTCGACTATCACTTAAAGACCGTCATGCTGAAATGCAATAAAAAATGGGACAGTTACAATTTTAAATTAGGTGAAGGAGTTGACGGTTTAATCGTGACGCATTGGCACGCCTTTTTTAAGAATAAAGTAGCGCTTGAAAATTTAGGCGTTCCCGCTGTTGTGTTAAGTGACGTAGAAAAAAATGTAAGAGCCCATTATGTAAGCGGAGATCATTTTGATGGTGGAAGACTTGTGGCTGAATATCTTTACTCGCAAGGTCGTCGGACGATCGGAATTTTGAGTGGCCCTCCCGATTCAATCGATAGTCGCCAGAGGCTTGACGGATTTAATTCTTTTCTCAAATCAAAAACCGGAAAAGTTTTAGGCGCGGATTTAATCAGCTGCGGCCATTTTCAAGAAGAGAAAGCAAGTGATGCTGTTGATGAATTGCTCAGCAAGAACAAAAATATAACCGCTTTGTTTTGTCTCAACGACAACATGGCATTCGGGGCTATAAATCGACTTCGCCAATTAGGAATTAAATGTCCCGAGCAAATTTCAGTGGTTGGTTATGATGACGAGAAGCGGGGAGAAAGTTTTATTCCCGCACTCACAACCGTTCACGTCCCTGTTTATGATGTCTCAAAAGAAGCGAGTGAAAAACTTCTGGGATTGTTAACCGGGACCTCATTAAAGAAAGATTTTTATTATAAACAAACTTTATTGCCTGTGAAATTGATTGTCCGTGATTCTGTTCGAAAAATTTAGAAATTCAAAAGGAGAATTAAAATGAAAACTCAAACCATGAAATTATCAATTGGAGGTGGACTGAAAATTTGGACCAGCGCCGTGACTTTAGCCACTTTTTTATTTGTTCAGGCTTTACCAGCTTCATTTGCTCAGGAAATGGTGCTTGAACCGCAGAAGCTGTTGCCGGAACAAAGTGCTGCATCCGCTCCCCAACCTGAAAAACCTCAGGTTGATCAGTCAAGTCTTGTGACGCTTCAAGGCGCGGCGAAGCCTCTTTCGATTCCAGCCAATCAGGAGAAAAAGAATGCTCAGCCCGAAGTTCGCGGTCTAGACGAATATTCATTCAATGAAGCTTTAGATCAATTGCAGCCGGATATTGCGTCAGCTGTGATTGTGAAAAAAATCTCTGCCGCAGATTTACGGAAACTATTGGACCTTAAGATTGAAGTCGGAATCGCAGTAGTCCACGGGAAAATCGTTCTGTTCACAAGCGGGGAAGAAGATCAAATCAGAATGCTTCCCGCCGCCAAAGAACTTCTCGAACAAGCTTCTGTCATTGCCCATACACATCCTCATGGCGCAGCTATGCCCAGCATAGAAGATTTTATGGAAGCTGGGGCTCAAACGGAATATGTGGTGAGTGATCAAGGAATCTATGCTTACAATCACGATGGACTTATTTATGAGAAGCCATTGAGTTTTGGTTATCTGGTGGGAAAAATAAATGCCGTAAGAAAACCAAATGTTTCAACCAAAGCAACTCGTGACCTCTTAAATGAATTCATTGCAAGCATGGATGAATATAACGAGCAGCCAGAAACAGCAGTTCTTTTTAGAGCCGCTATTCCGGAAACGACAGCAGCAAGTAACCCCAATTTTAGTTTCTTACAAACCGGCTCCAATTTTTATTTGAAGAACAAAGTGAAGAGTCAATTATATTTTTTAGTCACTATCGGAACAGGTGAAACAATTCCATATTTTGACGTGAATCCTGCCGGAACTTTTGCTTTTTTTAACTTAGCAGGTTCGGCGCATCCTAACGGAGGTTATGCCAAAATTTTCAAAATTGCGACGAATACATTTGTCACCGTAATTAATCCTGCGAATGGACAAGTTTCTGACCGAATAAATGGCGTTCTTTATCCCGATACCCCAAGTGCTTTCAATTTTGTGGAAGGATTTGTTGTCTTTTCCTTTCACAGCGGTGGTTATAATCCTCCTGTGGGCGGAATTATATTGAATCTGAATAAGCCGCAAATTTGGATCACGCAAACTTCTTATATCACCGTGTCTTCTCCTATTTTATTAACCCCCACGAAAGACAAACTTCTTTTTGGCGGATCTTCAGGAATCGGTATTTATAACGTAGCGACGGGAGCAGTTAATTATCAAGCTTCTGTAGGTACTGCGATTAGAGCGATTAGTGCTGATGGCCAGTTTGCGATCGCGGCGTCAACGGAAAATGTCATTTACGCGGTCTCCATTCAAAATTTAGGTCAGGCGACGCGTTCTGTTACGGTTCCGCTTCCTTGTAATATTGCAGAATATTCTTGCTGGAGCGGCCGCGTGAATTACGCCCTGACGTCAGCTAACTTCTCAAGTCCGACCTCTGTCGGAGGAACGTTAGTGAATGGAAATCAAATTACTTTATATGTCGATAGTCAAAAATTTCAGATCACCTCTTTGATATCTCCGACTCAAACTTTGTTGATGTCTTCACCAACTTTAACGTTGATGGACATTAAGCCTTTGCCGACCAACGGGGTGACGCAAGGCAGCATTGTTTTTCCGGCGGTTACTTTTATTGCGCCAGCGGGAGCTACGGCTACGGGAACGATCGGTGGTGATAGAGGACATTATTTTTCTTATCAAACGAATATACCGGGCTGGGCAGGAACCGGTCTTACGTATGATAATTTTTCTACCCCTGCCATCGAAACAGGAGATATCAATGGTCTTGCTCAACTTACCTTTGGTATCGTACGAGGTAATCCGACTTATGGTTTTGCAACGCGAGTGAAGTTCGAGATTGTGGATAATCTTGATAGAAAAGCGCACGTTTATTTAGATGGCATCGGAGATGTCGAAAAAGCGTGGGCGATCCCAACTTCTTATTTTAGAAACGCGGGGGTTGATTTAACGAAAGTGAGGGTGATGTACTTTATTGTTGAAGGACAAAATTTAACCGGTGCTTTACAAATTAATCAATATTCTCCGGGTTCAAGTTTACCGCAATTTAGTCTTACACCAGCAAACATTACCATTCTTCCCGGGGATCCACAAAAAAATCATGTCGCACCGGCAGGAGCTGATAGCAGCGGAGCTGGCACGCCGCGCGGAATGTTTTTGAATTATACAACGGGCACACCCGGTTGGGCCGGTGGAGGATTCTCTTACGATAATTTTTCAACGCCGACGATTGAAACAGGCGATATCAGTCAATATCAAAATTTAAGCTTCGGTTTAAAAGGAGATCCTTCACAGGTGAAGTTTGAAGTTCTGGATGCGTTTGGTCATAAAACATCCATTTACCTGCATGGGATTCGTTCTGATGTGGAACAAGTGTGGTCTATTTCCACTCAAACCATTGCAAGTTACGGAGTTGATCTGACTAAAATCAGATGGATCTATTTTATTGTTGAAGGAAAAAATCTAACGGGTTCAGTTGAGATTAATAAAGTTCCGGCAATTGCTCCAAGCGCTGCCGCGATTACGCCGCTTCCGGCAACTCCACGAGTGGTCAGAATTGCGCCAACCGGAGTGACAGCAAACGTTTCAACTATTTCTCGAGGCGCTCGTCTTGATTACAACACATTGACTCCTGGTTGGGCTGGAGTAGGATTTGGTTTCAATGACCCAGCAACACCAGCTACTGAAAGTGTGAATCTGAGCAGTTTTTCGAATTTGACATTCGGATTGAAAGGTAATCCCACCCAGGTCAAATTTGAACTGGTTGATGCAAGTGGTCGGAAAGCTTCTCTCGTATTGACCGGCATCAGTTCTACTTCAGAACAAAGATGGTCGATTCCAACCTCAATGTTTTTTGGTAACGGAATCGATTTGACTCATATCACGAACATTAATTTTATTGTGGAAGGTCAAAACCAAAGTGGAGCGCTTGAAGTTTACCGGATGTAATTGAATTAGGATTTCTTCTCAATCGTTAAGATATTATAGGAAATAGTGACTTCGGTAATGATTGAGATTGCTGCCAAAATAATAAGAACAAGTCCTGTGCCAAAAAAAGTCAGAGTAATATAATTAAAATTGTAGTGAGCATAATTACTCCAAAATAAGAAAAGGGAAGTTGCCAAAAAAGAAATCATTGCCAAATAGGCGCAAAGGATCGCGTTTTTTACGTGTTTAGCCCGCCTTATCAATCTGGTTAATTGTTCTTCTATATTTTTCAGTCGGTCCTCTTCAAAATCATCCCGTCTCGGTTTTCTATTAAGATCACGTTTTTCTTCATTTAAAGTTCTGAAACGGTCAAAAAGCGCAGAAAATTTATTTTGAAATCCCAACAGAAGCAGAGCGGAGCTTGAAATCATGACCGCCGGCGCTAAAGTAGTCTGAATAACTTGAACCGCATAAGATGGTTCCATCTTTAGATTCTCTTTTTCTTTTGGTTGGCTAAAAATAAAACTTCCAACTTTGGGCTTTCCTGTAAAAGAGTTTTGGATTCTTCCATAAAAAATTCCGGAATTTCCGGATAAAATGTATCGCCTTCATAATCAGCGTGAATTCGCGTCAAATAAATTCCGTCAATCAGAGGCATTGTTTCTTTAAAAATACTTCCGCCGCCAATAATGAAACAATCTCTTGTTTTTGCCGCCGACACGGCATCTTTTGTAGAAATAAAGTATTTGAGACCGCCGTCGGATTGGCGCGATGTACGGCTTACCACAAAATTTTCCCGGCCCGAGAGTGGTTTTCCAATACTTTCAAACGTTTTCCGTCCCATAATAATGGTTTGACCCATCGTGAGTTGCTTAAAAAATTTTAAGTCTGAACTGAAATGCCAGGGAAGCTTATTGTCTTTTCCGATGACACGGTTGTTTGCCATCGCGACAACTTGATAAAGCATTTACACCGCCACTTGAGCTTTGATTGCCGGATGAGGATTGTAACCTTCCAGCGTAAAATCTTCGAATTTAAATTCCAAGATATTTTTTACGTTTGGATTTATTTTCATTTTTGGCAAAGGCCGAAAATCACGGTTCAGTTGAAGATGAACTTGTTCCAGATGATTTTGATAAATGTGCACATCGCCAAACGTGTGAATGAATTCGTGCGCTTCAAGTCCGGTAACTTGGGCAACCATCATGGTGAGCAGAGAATAAGAAGCGATATTAAAAGGAACGCCGAGAAAAACGTCAGCACTTCTTTGATAAAGTTGGCAGGAGAGTTTTCCGTTTTGCGAATAAAATTGAAACAAGCAATGACAGGGAGGAAGCGCCATTTTATCGATTTCTCCGACGTTCCAGGAGTTAACAATGATGCGCCGGCTTTCCGGATTTGTTTTCAAGGTTTTGATGACATTTCCGATTTGATCAATTGTTTCTTGATCCGAGGTTGTCCATGATCTCCACTGCTTTGAATAAATGGGGCCTAATTCGCCACGTTCATCCGCCCACTCATCCCAAATTCGAACGCCGTGGTCTTTTAAATATTTAATATTCGTATCGCCTTTGAGAAACCAAAGCAGCTCATGAATGACAGACTTTAAATGAATTTTCTTGGTGGTCAGAAGAGGAAAGCCATCATTTAAATTAAACCGCATTTGATAGCCAAACGTGCTGATAGTGCCGACACCGGTCCGGTCTTTTTTCTCGACACCTGCGGTAAGAATATGTTTTAAGAGATCATGATATTGTTTCACGGCGAAAATTATAACAAATTCTAATTGTTATTGCGAGAGACAGTCTTGTTTTGAAAGATTGACGCCGATACGGTGCGTTCGGTATGATCAAGTGTTATGAGTTCGCCTCTTTACTTAAAACAAATGGAAGTTGGCCCTATGCAGAATTATGTTTATTTGGTGGGAGACCAAAATACGCGCGAAGCGCTGGTTGTGGATCCTGCCTGGGAAGTCGATGCAATTTTGGAGGCTGCCGATCAGGAAGAGTATCAAATTAAGGGTGCGTTGATTACCCATACTCATTTTGATCATGTGAATGGCTTGGAAGATCTTCTGAAAAAAACAGACGGAACGGTTTATATTAATAAACACGAAGCCGAATTTTTAAAAGGGATGAAAGGCAACATTCAAAAAATGGAAGGTGGTGACAAAATAAAAATTGGAATTGTAAAAATTACCTTGCTTCATACGCCGGGGCACACACCCGGCTCTCAATGTTTTTTGATTGATGGCAACTTAATTTCCGGAGACACTTTATTCATAAATGCATGTGGCCGCTGCGATTTGCCGGGAGGAAACGCTGAAGAGATGTATCACAGTCTTAAAACGCTTTCGGAATTGGATGAGAAAACAATTCTTTATCCCGGCCACAATTATGCCGATGAACCAACTTCAACGATTGCCAATGAGAAAAAATACAATCCTTATTTACAAACAACCAACTTAAATAATTTTTTAAAATACAGGATGGGTTATTAATGGAAATCAAAAGACAATTTGTCAATTTTAGATTTTTTCAAACAGAATCGATGTGGCGAAGACTTCCTGAAGCAGAAAAGAAAAAAGGTAAAGAGGAATTTGCAGCGGTTGTCGAAAAATATCAAAAGAAAATAATTGTGATTAACTATGCCATGGTGGGCATCCGTTCAGACGCGCAATTTATGATGTGGCGAATTTCAGAACGGCTCGAAGATTTTCAGGATATGTCTTCTGATTTACTCAAAACTGGACTTGGAAAATATGTCACCATTCCTTATTCTTATTTAGCGATGACAAAACGTTCGATGTATGTCGACAAGCATCAACATGAAGGATCTGAATCTTCACGTGCCCGAATCGTTCCCGGTGAAAGCAAATATTTATTTGTTTACCCCTTTATTAAAAGCCGTGATTGGTATTTACTTCCCAAAGAAGAGCGCCAGCAAATTATGGATGTTCACATTGCGATGGGCCATAAATATCCGACCGTAAAAATTAATACGGCTTATTCATTTGGAATTGATGATCATGAATTTGTTGTTGCGTTTGAGTCGGATCAGCCAGCCGATTTTGTGGATCTTGTTATGGAACTCCGTGAAACTAAATCCAGCAAATTTACCGTTCGTGACACTCCAGCGTTTACTTGCATTAGGAGACCAATCAAGGAAGTCCTTGAGACTTTGGGATGATCCCACCACCTGTTTGCCAAAAGCCCGCTTTTGATTTCTTCGAAATTTCACCACCTTGGGTGGTGAACAAACAGGTGATGGGATGACCGAAGAAGAAGCCAAAAAAATTGCGCAGGATTTTTTTAAAAAAGCGTATGACTTTCAAATGGCCGGGGAATTGGAAGAAGCTATTGAACATTACAAACGATCCATCGAAATTTTTCCCACCGCAGAAGCATATACCTTTCTGGGCTGGACCTATAGTTTCCAAGGGCGGTATGACGATGCAATTTTAGAATGTGAAGAAGCCATTAAAGTTGATCCGGATTTCGGAAACCCATACAACGATATCGGCGCTTATTTAATCGAAAAAGGAAAATTGGATGATGCAATTCCGTGGTTCCGAAAAGCCATGATCGCCAAGCGCTACGACAGTTATTGTTATCCTCATTACAACTTGGGCCGCGTGTACGAGAAAAAAGGAAACTGGCAGGAAGCTTTAAAATGTTTTGAATCATCCCTCAAAGCAAATCCTGACTATTCATTGGCCAGACGTGCATTGAATCGTTTAAAAGCTCTGTTTAATTAACAGAGTGATTCCGCTTTACAAAAAGGCAATCTCCCCTAGAATAATGGTATAGAATTTCGTTTTAGCTTCGTCATTAACCCTTTTACTCCAAATAACTTAGGCAAAATGTTTGAATATACAGGAATTTTAATCACCATTGTTTTTAGCGCAGCGCTTGTTTTTTTATTTGTATTCCTAGCTTCCGTCCTCGGCCCTAAGCGTCCCAACCCTGCAAAAAATGAACCTTTTGAGTGCGGAGAAAAACCTTTGTCGCTGCCTCATTCCGGAATCTCCGTTCATTTTTATTTGATTGCAATGCTGTTCATCCTTTTTGACATGGAACTTGCTTTTTTATTTCCTTGGGCCGTTCTATTTAAAAAATTAGGATTTTCCGGACTGATCGAAATTTCGATTTTTGTTTTTTTTATCCTTCTCGGTTATTTGTATGCTTTTAAGAAAGGTGCTCTGGAACCGAAATGATCCCCCACCACTTTTTTATATATTATCAGCAAGAAAAAATACTTAATTATCGTTGTGATCATTGTATAACATCAGAAAGTGGTGGGGGATGAACATTCAAGCTCAAGACCGTCAGGAAAGTTTTGTGACGTCACAACTAAACGATTTAATCGGTTGGGCGAGAAAATTTTCCATTTTTCAATATCCATTCGTAACCGCTTGCTGTGGAATGGAATATATGGCTACGGCCTGTTCTCATTATGACATTGACCGGTTTGGAGCGGGTCTTCCGCGTTTCAGTCCGCGTCAATCAGATGTACTTATGGTGGTCGGAACGATCAGCCACAAATTGGCACCGGTTTTAAAACAAATTTATGATCAAATGTGCGACCCAAAATGGGTGGTCGCCTTTGGTGTTTGTACTTGTACGGGTGGATTTTATGATAATTACGCAACAGTCATGGGAATCGATACCATCATTCCGGTCGACGTTTATATTCCTGGTTGTCCGCCGCGGCCGGAAAATGTTTTGGACGGCCTCATGAAATTACAAGAGAAGATTCAAGGCCAGAAGCAGATGGTTTAATTGACGAACCTGCCTTACCAATAAATCCATAATGATTCTTGAAAAAATAAAAGAAAAATTTTTAGATGATGTCCTAGAAACTTCTGATTTCAGAGGCGATCTCACCGCCGTTGTTAAAAAGGAAATTATTCAAGATCTCATGAAATTTCTAAAATCAGATTCTGCTCTTGAGTTCAATATCTTAATGGATCTGACAGCCGTTGATTATTTATGGCAGGACCGTACGCCGCGCTTTGATGTGGTTTATCATCTCTTCTCGCTTCCAAAAAATCAGCGTCTCAGAATAAAAGCCGGTGTTGATGAAAAAGATTGTGTCATTGATTCCCTTGTATCTTTGTGGCCGATTGCCAATTGGTTTGAACGGGAAGTGTGGGATATGTTCGGAATTAAATTTAAAGGGCACCCGGATCTAAAGCGGATTTTAATGTATCAACAATTTGAAGGTCATCCGCTCAGAAAAGATTACCCGATAATCAAAAGACAACCATTGATCGGGCCAAAGAATTGAATCCGTCATTGCGAGGAGTGAAGCGACGAAGCAATCTGATACGAAGTGTCATCCCCGAATGCTTTAATCGGGGATCCAAATTCTGGATTCCCGCTTTCGCGGGAATGACAGAGCCTCGCAATGACGTTTAAGTTATGACTGAAACACAAGAACTAAAAAAAACCCGCAGCCACACGATGATGCTGAACATGGGTCCGTCGCATCCGGCGATGCACGGCATCATTCGGCTCATTCTGGAATTAGACGGTGAATCCGTAAAAAGTTCCGACGTTGAAATCGGATATCTTCATCGAGCCTTCGAAAAAAGTTCGGAACAATCAGGTTATCTCCAGGTCATTCCTTATACAGACCGGCTTAATTATGTTTCTCCGTTGATTAATAACATGGGCTATTGCATGGCCATCGAAAAATTATTTGGAATTAAACTCACCGAACGGTGTGAATATATTCGAGTCATTTTAAGTGAACTATCGCGCGTGAGCGATCATTTGACCTGCATTGGCGCAAGCGCAATGGAACTCGGCGCGTTCACAGCCTTTCTATATATGATTAAAGCGCGTGAGATGATTTATCAAGCGATGGACATGGTAACGGGCGCGCGTCTTACAATTTCCTATATGAGACCGGGCGGGGTGAAAGCAGATTTGCCTTTGGATTTTCAGGAAAAAGTCCGGGAAACAATTGCTGAAACCAGAAAAGTTTTAAAAGAATGTCACAAACTTTTGACTCGAAACCGGATTTTTGTGGATCGCCTAAAAAATGTCGGCGTTATTTCCAAAGAAGATGCCTTGGCTTACAGCATTACGGGACCTTTCCTTCGTTCCACCGGAGTTGATTTTGATGTTCGTAAAAATTCTCCGTATTCGGTTTATGACCGGTTTGATTTTGATATTCCGGTGGGAACGAAGGGCGATAATTATGACCGCTATCTTTGCCGGATGGAAGAAATGGAACAAAGCATGCAAATTGTAGAACAGGCATTTGCTCAAATTCCCCAAGGAAATTTTATGGTCGATATGGACGGCCGCGAAGTTCCGGCGGCCATGATGGTTGATTTGGCCAAAATGGGTGAGACAGAAGGATTAATTCAGTTGGAAGTTGATTTAGATCCAACCCTTGAAGGTGGAACCAAAAAATATTTTGATCAAATTGAAGCAGATGATAAAAAAGTTGTGCTTCCTCCAAAAGAAGATACGTATGGAAATATTGAAGGTTTGATGCAGCATTTCAAATTGATTATGTACGGACATGGAATCATTCCTCCAAAAGGTGAAGTTTATCAAGCGGTTGAAGGCGGAAACGGGGAACTTGGATTTTTTGTGGTGAGTGACGGAACCGGTCGGCCCTATCGAGTTCGCGTCAGACCACCGTGCTTTACGATTATGGCAGCGCTTCCGAAATTAATTAATGGCGGTTATTTGGCGGATATTATTCCAACGTTTGGTTCAGTCAACATGATCGGCGGAGAACTCGATCGATGATCCTCCAACCGTCATTGCGAGGAGTCCCGAAGGGACGACGAAGCAATCAACTGTCATTCCCGCGAAAGCGGGAATCCACAATTATGGATCCCCGATTAAAACATTCGGGGATGACACTTCGTGTCAGATTGCTTCGGCCAATGCTTATGATCGCGGGCCTCGCAATGACGATTTCAAGAAGGTGTACGAAATGAGTCAATCCTTATTTACTCCGGAACTTAGAAAAAAAGCAGATCAAATCTGTTCCAATTATCCAGTGAAACGAGCGGCTGCACTTCCGGTGATGAGACTCATTCAAGATCATTACGGATCTATTTCATCTGAGGCAGAACTTGAAATCGCTGATTATTTTAATATTCCGGCTGCCGATGTTCGGGAGCTCATGACCTTCTACACACTTTTTTATTCGAAACCAAAAGGAAAATGTCACATTCAAATTTGCAGAACTCTGAGTTGTGCTCTGCGCGGCGCCGAAGATTTAATTCATTATTTGGAAAATAAACTCGGTATTAAAACCGGTGAAACGACCTTGGACAATCAATTCTCACTTGATCATGCGGAATGTTTGGGTGCTTGTGAAATTGCGCCGATGGCTCAAATCAATAAAGAATTTGTCGGCCCGCTGACGAAAGAAAAATTAGCGCAGGTTCTGAAACAAAATTATGTTGGAATTCCATGAAGTACATTTTCGTCATTGCGAGGAGGCCCGAAGGCCGACGAAGCAATCTAAAACTGAGATTGCCCGCCTGCCGGGCGAGGCAGGCTTCGGCTTTGCTTTGACCGCTGCCTCGCAATGACTGAGGAATAATAATGGAAAAATTAATTTCTCGATTTTTTGATTTGAAAGGCGCTGAGACGCTTTCTGTTTATCACAAAGAAGGCGGTTATCAGGCCGCAAAGCACGCGCTTTCAGAAATGAAGCCGGCTGAAATTGAAGAGGAAGTGAAGCGTTCCAATCTGAGAGGTTTGGGCGGAGCCGGTTTTGGATGCGGAATGAAATGGAGTTTTGTTCCGCGCAATACTGGAAAGCCAATTTATCTCGTCGTGAATGCTGATGAAGGAGAGCCGGGAACCTTTAAGGACAAATATATTTTGACGTTCGTTCCGCATCTGCTTCTTGAAGGAATCATCATCGCTTCGTGGGTTGTTGGAATTCATAAAGCCTACATTTATATTCGCGGCGAATATGAACTGCCTTATTTAAAATTGAAAAACGCAGTGGATGAAGCTTATCAAAAAGGCTTCTTGGGAAAAGATATTTTTGGAACTTCATTTGAACTTGATGTTGTTATTCACCGCGGAGCCGGTGCTTATATTTGCGGTGAAGAAACCGGACTTTTGGAATCACTCGAAGGGAAAAAAGGTTTTCCGCGACTCAAGCCGCCTTTTCCGGCCGTCGTCGGTTTATTTGGCTGCCCGACGGTGATCAACAATGTGGAAACACTTTCTTATTTGCCGTTTATTGTGAATCGAGGAGGAGAATGGTTTGCGAAATTGGGAAGTGAGAAAAACGGTGGCATGAGATTATTCAGCGTGAGCGGGCATGTGAATAAACCCGGTGTTTATGAACTTCCCATGGGAACTGCGCTTCGGGAAATTATTTTTCAACATGCCGGCGGAATCTCCGGCGTAAAAAAATTAAAAGCGGTTGTACCCGGCGGACTTTCTGCAGCCATTCTCACTGATTCTGAAATTGATGTGAAAATGGATTTCGATGCACTGAAAGCAATCGGATCGATGGGCGGATCGGGTGGAGTGATTGTCATGGATGAAACCACTTCGATGGTTGAGGCGCTTAGAAACACAATGCAATTTTTCGCTCATGAATCCTGCGGTCAGTGTTCGCCTTGCCGAGAAGGAACAGGCTGGATTTACCGGATTTTAAATCGAATCATACGCGGAAAAGGGCGGCCTGAGGATTTGGATCATTTACTTGATATCGGAAATTATCTCGGCGGAACAACCATTTGTGCTTTAGCTGACGGCGCACAGATGACTTTTTTAAGTTACCTGAAAAAATTTCGCAGTGAATTTGAAGCGTTTATTCGGGAAGGAAAAGTGACGGAAAATTATGCCAACGCTTAAAATCAACGGACAAGACATTACGGTTGAAAAAGGAACGACGATTATTCGAGCGGCTGAGAAGCTTGGAATTTCCATTCCTTATTATTGTTATCATCCCGGTTTAAGCATTGCCGGAAATTGCAGAATGTGTTTGGTCGATGTCGAAAAAATGCCGAAGCCGCAAATTTCCTGCCACATTCAATGTCAGGATGGAATGGTGGTTCACACGGAAAGTGAAAAAGTTAAAAAGCTAAGACAACACATCCTTGAATTTTTATTGGTGAATCATCCTTTGGATTGTCCGGTTTGCGATCAAGCGGGCGAATGCTGGCTTCAGGATTATTACATGGACTACGGTTTATACGATTCTCGGGTGAATGAAAATAAAGTTAAGAAGAAAGCAAAAGCCAAACCAATCGGCCCCACCATTATGCTGGATTCAGAGCGGTGCATTCTTTGTTCGAGATGTGTCCGTTTTACAGATGAAATCACAAAAACCGGAGAATTCGGAATTTTCAATCGAGGCGATCATTCAGAAATTGGAGTCGGCAAAGAACTCAACAATAAATATTCCGGAAACGTTGCTGACATTTGTCCCGTCGGCGCTTTGACCGATCGTGATTTTCGTTTCAAATGCAGAGTTTGGTATTTGAAGAAAACCGAATCCGTTTGTCCGGGCTGCGCCAGAGGCTGCAATATTACCGTCGAAGCTAATTTGGATCGTCCGCAGCATGGACAGGGTGAGCGTGTGATGCGTCTCAAACCGCGCTTTAATGATGAGGTAAATGATTGGTGGATGTGCGATGAAGGCCGCTACGGTTATAAATTTATCGATCATAACCGAATTACGCAGCCAGTCATTCGAATGGATGGTGCTGTGAGAGCCGTTGATTGGAATGAACTCACCGAAAATTTCCTGAAATCTCTTAAGAAATTAAAACCAAAAGATGAAATTGCAGTTTTGGTTTCGCCACAAATGACGAACGAAGAACTTTATCTTGCGAAGCGATTTTTTGTCAAAGATCTTGGAATTGAGAAAATTTATTTGGTCAGGACAAATCCGGACGGTTATCAAGATGACTTGCTTCTTCGCGCCGACAAACATCCAAACCGAAAAGGTGCGGAGTGGATCGGATTTGTTGAACAGGACAAACAAACCAAATCTCTTTTCGATCAATTAACAAAATCTTTAAAAGGTTTGATTGTTTTTGGTCAGGACATTGTTTCGCTATTTCCAGAGAAAAATTTAGCTGACGCTATTGGCCGCTTAGAATTCAGCGCTTTCTTCGGAAGTAATTACAATCAAACATCTGAGCTGGTTCAGTATGTTTTTCCGGCAGCCACTTACGCTGAAAAAAATGGAACGTTCACAAACTTTGAAGGAAGGATTCAAAGGATTCGAAAAGCATTGCCCGCTCTGGGTGAGTCACAGCCAGAATCTGAGATTCTGATGATGCTGGCGACGAAACTTCATTTGGATTGGCCTTATCAAAATGAAGAGGACGTTTTCAACGGGCTAGGCCGCTCGGTTGAACAGTTTCAAGGACTTAATTATAAAAAACTCGGAACCGAAGGAATCAAAGTTTCATGATCATTGTCATTGCGAAAGGTTGCAAATGAACAATTATAATTCCTTCCCCCTTTATGGGGGAAGGTTAGGATGGGGGTTTGATTCAACAATAACCCCCCACCTTTGTCCTCCCCCACAAGGGGGGAGGATATCATTATGATCATTCAAATTCTCATTCAAACAATTCTGGCCGCGATCATGATTGGATTTGTTTTTAATTTGGCAGCGCTTCATACCTGGATTGAGCGCAAACAAAGTGCGCTGATGCAGGACCGAATCGGTGCGAATCGCGCCTGGATTGTTCTGCCATGGAAATGGGCAGTTCCGATTAATTGGATTCTCATGCCGTTTAATCGTCTCGGACTTTTTCATCCGATTGCAGACGCCATCAAGATGTTTACCAAAGAAGATTACATTCCGCCAACCGGAAATAAATTTCTTCACACATTAGCGCCGTGTCTGTCCTTGTTTTTTGGATTAATCGGTTTTGCGGCAATTCCGTTTGGAAATACGATCGAAATTGGTGGGAGGATTATCAATCTTCAAGTAGCCAATATTAATGTTGCACTTCTATATATATTCGCTGTTGCGTCGATGGGTGTTTACGGCGTCGTGCTTGCCGGCTTTTCTTCAAACAACAATTATTCCACTTTGGGCGGCTTGCGCGCTTCAAGCCAAATGCTCTCGTATGAAATCGCAATAGGTCTTACGATTATGGGAATTGTGATGATCTTCGGAAGTTTGGATCTTCAGGAATTGGTCAGAGCACAAGGCCGTCATTATTTATTTGGATGGATTCCAGTTTGGGGAATTTTGGTTCAGCCAATCGGCTTTCTTTTATTTCTAGCGGCTGGAATTGCTGAAACGAAACGAATTCCATATGACGCGCCGGAAGGGGAATCAGAAATCATCGGATATTTTACGGAATATAGCGGCATGAAATTCGGGATGTTCTTTTTTACCGATTATCTCGAAACGATTATGATTGCCTGTTTGGCAACCACTCTGTTTCTCGGCGGGTGGCAAGTTCCTTATTTAATGGAAAACGGATTTCATTTTCCTTGGAAGACAATAATCAATTTAGCGCCGCTTACAGTTTCCATTCTTCAAATTTTATCTTTCATCATTAAAGTTTTATTTTTTTGCTGGCTGTTTATGGCAATTCGCTGGACACTTCCGAGATTTCGTTATGATCAACTCCTTCGACTTGGCTGGCATTATATGTTTCCGATTGCGCTGGCAAATGTTTTCGTGACTGCTGTCATTGTTCTTTGGGTGATGCGGTGACCCCCCACCACTTTTTTAAGAAATTTTCTATTTTAAAATCAGTCATAAAAAGAATTCAAATTCCTATTACTTGTAAAAGTTATTCTGACTTGGAAAGTGGTGGGGGATGATTCGCACGAGAGTGATTGAACAGCCCAAGCTGAATTGGTGGGAAAAACTTTATTTTCCCGAAGTATTTCGCGGTCTGGCTCTCACTTCCGGACATTTTTTTAAGAATTTGTTCCTTCACTGTCTTCATGCGGTCGGTCTTTTCAGAAGAGTTTTGGCGGCCGTTACGATTCAATATCCGGAACAAAAATGGTTGCTTCCACTTCGGGCAAGGACTCGTCATCGTCTGACGAAACGGGAAGATGGTTCGCCTCGATGTGTTGCCTGCATGATGTGTGAAACGGTTTGTCCTGCCAAATGTATTTACATCGTTGCTGAAGAACATCCTGATCCGAATATCGAAAAACGCCCCAAAAGTTTTGACATTGATTTGGGAAAATGTGTGTACTGCGGGTTCTGCGTGGAAGCTTGTCCTGAAGATGCGATTCGGATGGATACAAAAATTCTGGATATTGCCGCTTATTCTCGAGAAGCAATGATGCTTGATATCAATGAGCTTCTGAACCCAACGACTAAAACTTCTACCGAACGTAAATTGGATTTGAAATAATCCAAAGTTTACCTTCTAAATAAACTTCAGCTCGATAATAGCCAGCTTCAGTAACATTTTTGGTTAAAACAGTCCCGTCATTTTCTGCGATCACAATTCCGTTATGAATTAATTTGATTTTAGCGGACTGCGGCGAGTTCACCATAATTTGAATGGGAGATTCGGAAGAAACAGTGTCGCCTGCGGAATGGCTTATATTTCCATCTGAGGCCGAAAATGAAAATTCATTTGCCGGGCCCCATATTTCGAATGCGATAAAACTTTTCCCATGTGCCAGCGCTTCAAGAATATCTGCTTCGGTTCGTTCTTTAGCAAATACATACATCGTCACAGATTCAAACGACATCAGGAGATTTTCCGCCACAAAATTTCCGATCCGAAATTTAATGTGTGCATCCACCGCTCCAAATCCGGACATCCTTTTTCCGGTGCTTAATTCTTGATCCCAGCGTTTCAGATTTTTTGGATTCACGGTGACGACTGATTTTAGAAATTCTTCCGAGGGAAGATAGAAAGATTTGAATAAAAGCTCGTACCATTTTTTCTCGTAAAAGAAATCCGAAAAACAGAATACTTCCATTCCGTCATAATTCCGAATGCCCCAATTCGTCCAGGGTTTTTTCAAAGAAAACGGGTGAGCTGGAATAGCGTAACCACCTTGCCGGTGGACGAGATCAACAATTTCTTTTGTCGATTCTATGTCCGGAGGTGATTCATGAATGCCAATCACGCCCAGATGGCCATCACGCCATGTGGAAATTTCAGTTCCGACAATTAATAAAGGTTCGTCTTTGCCCAAAGAAACCCGAAGCGCTTTTTTTGCATTCATATTGTTATGATCTGTCACGACAACGAAATCAAGGCCCGCTTTTTTGGCGATGTCTATGATGTATTGAAGCGACGCTTTTGAGTCATGAGAAAATTCGGAATGAACGTGATAAACGCCTCGATAAAGATTAGGGATTTTATTTTTAACAGGTTTAAAAGGTGTACGGGTAATAAAGGTACAAGTGCTAAAACTAAGCAGCAGAAAAAGGAGAGAAAAGTAAAATAAGGATTTTTTATAATTTTGTAAGCGCTTCATTTGCTGAGCATTATATCGAAATTGTACGGGGAAGCCAAAGAGACTTTTTTTATCTTGCTAAGAAGGCAAAAATTTCTTCTGAATATTCTAAATTTTTTTTCGGCCTCTTGAATTTTGAGATGCCTCATGCTAGGGTTCAAATGTAGTAATAAGTAAAGTGTCACGATAAAAAGTGGATCTGATAACGACCACTTACCCGCGTAAGCGGGTTGGCAAAGCCGGCGAAAGCCGGTGACGCAAAGCCGTGCGCCTAACCCTTCGGGTATGGTAGGCAGGTTGCCGAATGACGGTACAAATGCATTGGCATTTGTATGGGCTTAATTTGTGAACAAGCCGAGTTTTCTGTCCGTTTTTTCGGTACGTGACAGAGAACTCGGTTTTTTATTTTTAACCGGTCTTTAACCAAGTGAGTGTATTTATGAATCAGAAGGGACAGTCGACGGTTGAATTTGCTTTTGTAATTGTTATGTTGTTTGTGGTCTTCTGTATGCTCACTGGCCTGACCCAAATTACCTACAACTGGGTTGTTTTGCAATATGCTGCCAGCGAAGCTTCTCGTTTCGGTAGTCTTGGGCAGACCGATTCCGGTTTTTCTTCCAGAGAAGCATCCATTCGAAACCGAGTCCAAAAAATTACACAGGATTTGGGTCTTAGCAAAGTAGTTGTTCAGTTTGTGGATGAATCCGGAGGCATCACTGCCGGTTCCTCATCCCAATACTTCAAAATGAAATTATCTCGGACAATTCAACTTTTAGGATTACCTCGATTTTTTTTAAAAATTGCAGGATGGAAAAACGAGCAAACTCCAGTTTACGAAGTTGTGGCGTGGACGGTGATCCGAAATGAACCATTTTAAACATGCAGGGATGGAAAACATTTTTAATTCGCGAGGACAATCACTGGTGGAATTTGCCCTTTTGCTTCCATTTTTTCTCATCATCGTTTTTGGAATTGTGGAATACAGTCACATGTTTATGGTGTCTCTGAAAGCTTCAAACTTGAGCCGGGCCGTTGCGAATGCAGCATTTCGAGATTGCGCTTTCTTAAATGATAATTCTATTCCGACTTGTTTGACCACCGATACGGAACGAGTAAAAGAAGAAGCGGTTTTAATTTTGAATAATTTCAATACGCTTGGAGCTGTTATCGCAACCACTTATGCGCAGGATTCAAAGAAAAATCCGCCGATTCGTTTGGTTAACCAGCAAAAATCCGGAAAAGGTGCTTATTCCAGTTATTATCAAATTCAAAATTTAGATCAACAGCTCATGCAGCAACATGAACGAGTTGTTGTGGGAGAGGTCATTTATCCCTACGCGCCGATAACGCCACTCAAAACATTTTTAACTTTGCTCAACATTCGACCGGTGATTTATGAAGTTACAGTTTATTAATTTCGATTTAGTCAAAAATAAAAAAGGGCAGTCTGTTTTGTTCGCGTCTTTTTTTATCATTGCTCTTTTAATTACGGGTGGCGTTTCTGTGGATAGTGCTCATCTTTTTTTAAGCAAGGCGAAAGCTCAGCGCGCTGTCGATGCAAGTGCGATGGCAGGAATTACGCGATATGAAAATGGAATTACGGATTCCAATCAAATCAGAGCTTCTGCGCTTAAAATGGCTCAATACAATTTAAATCAAATGGGCATCAGCGGATCTGAAATTAAAAATCTCGATGCTAATTTGAACGTGGACAGTAACCGTGTGGCTCGGCTTACGATTAACAGCACGATTAATGTTCCTACTTTTTTTATGCGTTTAATTCCAGCCGCCGGTCTTGATACGATTACCATACACGTTAAATCAACTTCGAAACGAAATCCTGCGGTGATTAGTTTGGTCTTGGATACTTCCGGATCCATGGACGGTTCTAAAATTCAGGCCTTAAAGAACGCTGCAAATGCGTTTGTGGATTCATTTGAAGATGGTTTGGATGAAATGGCAATCATCGGATTTAGTTATCGTGCAAATTTGCTAAGTGCCATGGCTCCTGTTAACAAAACCTCGCTTCACTCAGTGATCAATCGTTTGGCTGCTGACGGATGGACGAATATTGCCGAAGCCCTTGCAATGGGACGAAAGCAAATTGAGGCGACGAATAATCCGGATGCTATCAAAGCAATTTTGCTTTTTACCGACGGAGCACCTAATAATTATCGAGCATACTTTATCAATGGCAAAAACCCATTGACCAAAAATTATCCTTCTGTTAATCCACAATATTACGATTACATTATTTACGCTGCCAATTCGCCGCGTCAAGCAGTTACTCCTTCAAGTTTGTCGGTTAAATGTTCAGCAGGTTCAAGCAGTTTTACAAATTGCTTTAACAATTTTGCCTACAAAGATTCAAGAATGGTAACGCGCGCCGGCAGTTCTGCAATCAGTTTGAGTAATTCCAATACGTCAATTCCGAAAGAAAGTTATCATTTGGGAATCATCGAAAGTGATTATGCTAAAACTGACAAGGTCATTATTTATACAATTGGAGTTGGAACTCAAGCAGCTCAGAATGCCGATCCTTATCAAGATGTTAACGACGAGCAAAGTCTCAAATCTTATTTTTTAAGAAGAGTTGCGAATGATCCGGCTAGTCGGAATGATCCGCCATTTCCAAATTTACCTAATAATCCGACTCATCCGGCGGGAATTTATTTTCAAACCCCAAATCCAAACGATTTGGTGGATATTTTCAAAACCGTTGCGCGAAAAATTAAGCTTCGGTTAATTGAATAACGTCGTTCTTTGAATTTAGACGCCAGGAATGAAAAGCAGCACCAACTTTTCCATGAAATATTAAAGGACAATTGGTGTCGTCATGATTTTCAATGAATTTAATGAGAGTCATGGCCGAGCGACTAACACGACAATAGCAAAATCGTCGAAAGACGATGACGCAAAGCCGCGCACCTAAACCTTCGGGCATGGTCGGCCGGTTGCCGAATGATAGCTGCGGGTATTGGCTTTGTTGTGAATTCAAAAAGCCGAACTGACCGCAATTAATTTCGGGGTTGGTTCGGCTTTTTGTTTTTGGCCAAGCGAAGGGAGGTGACAAACATGCTTATGAGACTACTAAAAGAGGAAAGCGGTCAGACCATGGTGGAATATGGTCTTCTGATCGCGCTTATTTCAATTGCGGTGATTGCTGTTTTGGTTGCGCTTGGCCCACGTATTGCCGGGTTTTTCAAAAGCGTCGACAATCAGCTCGCGGCTTCAACACCCCCCACGGGCCCGTAACTTTCGGGTTTCAAGGGTAAATCTGAGGCGGGTGGCTCGCATCATGCGGGTCACCTCGTCACAGATTAAAAAAAGAAAGGAGTGAATAAAATGACAATTCAAATCGGAATCGCAATAGCCGGCGCAGCCATTGCTTCGGTTTTTGATTTGAAAATTAAAAAAATTCCGAATTGGCTCACGTTTTCCATGATGTTTTCCGGCTTGATTTTAAATTCTTATTACGGGGGGATGAACGGTTTCGAACAAAGTTTTTTTGGCCTCATTCTAGGAATCGCATCTCTTTATTTACCTTTTGCTCTGGGCGGAGTCGGCGGGGGCGATGTGAAATTGCTGGGTGCCATCGGTAGTTTGTTGGGAACTATTCTTATTTTTAAAATCATTCTGGTCAGCGCCATTTTTGGCGGCATTTTTTCCCTGTTTTTTATTATTGGAAAAAAGCGCACTAAGGAAGTTTTTCTAGAAATTAGGAACAAAGTTACTTTTTTTATTTTAACTCGGAAAGTATTGCCCGAGAAATTGGAAGCCAACCAAAAGCTTTCTATTCCTTATGCGTGTGCCATTAGTTTGGGAACGATGCTTGTGATTTTTGTCTTAAGGGGGTGATTGAGATGAATACTTGGAAACGATATGTACCGATTTCTTTGGCCGTGGTATTTGGAGTACTTGCAAGTTTCAGCGTCTATTTTTTTCTGAGTGACCGCAACGACATAACGCAAGCTGCTCCGATTAACGTGACGCCGCTCGTGGTTGCGAAAGAACATATTGCGATTGGAGAAAAAATCGCTGAGCACAAACTAGAAATTTCAAAATGGTCGAATGAGTCTATTCCGGAAAAAGGTTTTCAATCTCTGCACAGTGTGATTGGACGAACGGCGCGAGTTGAAATCAACAGTAAGGAACCGGTTTTGGAATCCAACTTGCTAATTCAGGGAGAAAATTTTTCCTCTTTGATTCCGGATGGAATGAGAGCGGTGACCGTTTCGATCAGGCATTCTGATGGGTTGGCTCAAATTTTGGATCGGGGAACCGTCGTTGATGTGATTACTTTATATACCTTGAAAGGAACCGGTGCTGTTGTGGCAGGAACCGTGGTGGAACGGGCTCATGTCATCGCAGTTCATAAAGGGGATTTGGCAAGTACCATTAAAGGAGAAGCCCCTGAAAATATAGAAGTCACATTAATTGTCAATCCTGAGGAAGCAAAACGAATCATCACGGCGATGAATCAAGGCGGCATCGAATTGGTTGTCCGCAATGATAAAGACGAAGACAGCCCGATTGTGATTGGTTAATTAGGATGAAAAAAGGAGACTGTTATGAACAATGACTTTACGATTGTTTTAGTCGGAGATCAATCAAGGGAAATTCTAGATGAATTCAAAAAAATAAAAACGGTTTCGCTTAATATCGAATCCGTTATTTCTACAAATTTTAAGGACGCTTTGACCAAACTTCATCCTCAACTGGTGATCTTCGAAGCAAGTGATTTTGAACTTCTTAAAAAAATGGTGAATTTGCTCACCAATCAAATCCCATCTCCTTCTTGGGCTGTGACTGGAAAGCAAACGGACATCGATTCGCTTCTGACTTATTTTAGAATGGGCGCCCTTGATTTTATCAAGCAGCCGATTATTTTAGAAGACATCAAACGATTAATTCAAAAAGTAATAAGCTTTGAACATATGAATAAATCCGATCACAAAAAAGAAACAACTCGATCCATTTCTTTTTTTTCAACCAAAGGGGGAACCGGTCTTACGACCTTGGCCACAAATTTGGCTGTTGAATTGGCAATGAAGAATACGGGCAAGGTTTTGTTGATTGATCTGGTCTTACAGCATGGAAATGTGGCTGATTTTCTGGATCTTCCCCCAAAGTTCACGCTTTTGGATATGATTGAAAATTTTGACCGGCTGGATTCAAATTTGCTTGAGAATTCACTGACGAAACATGCTTCCGGACTTTACGTTCTTCCGTGTCCCAAACAGCCGGAAGATGAAGATTTTATCAGTTCCCATCAAACGGCGGAAATACTGACGATCCTAAAACGGATGTTTCATTACGTCATCATCGATCTCGGACATGAATTTACCAAAACAACCATTTCCTGTTTGGATTTTTCGGATCATATTTTTTTAACGGCCACTCCGGATGTGCCCAGTTTGTGCAATGCTCGGAATGCGCTCGGAATTTTGAATCGAATGGGATATGGACCTGAAAAAGTAAAAATCATTCTCAATAAATGGCGGATGAAAGGTGAAATTAGTCCAGAGGAAATTAAGAAAAATTTGTCCATGGAACTTTACGCTCAGATTCCGGATGATTCGATGAATTGTTTAATCGCAGCGAATCAAGGAAAACCAGTTTCCCAGATTGCAAGCAAAAGCGAGTTTGTCAAAGAAATCCGAGCCTTGACTTCTCGTCTGGACAATCTTAAAGCAAAAGAGGTGCCTCATGTCGCTTCGCGCGCGGCTTAATTTTTCCGAGTTGTCAGAAATTGAAAGCAAAAATAATTCAAACAACGGAAGCGAAGTTTTCCAAGAGTTAAAATCCAGACTGCACAAAGAGTTGATCAGCCGAATTGATTTGTCAAATCTCTTCAAGATTGATCAAAAACAGGCGCAGGAAGAAATCCGAAAAATTTTGGGAGAGCTTCTCATTCAGGAAAGAATTCCTTTAAACCGCTCAGAAGAAAAACGTCTTTTAAGGGAACTGGAAGATGAAACGTTTGGACTTGGTCCGCTTGAACCGTTACTTTCAGATCCAACCATTAATGATATTTTGGTCAATCATGCCAAACAAGTTTTTGTCGAACGGCTGGGAAGACTTGAATTAACCGATGTTGTGTTTCGGGATGAAGCGCATCTGAGACAAATCATCGATCGAATCGTTTCCCGAGTCGGGCGAAGAATTGATGAATCTCAACCAATGGTAGACGCGCGTTTACCAGATGGTTCACGCGTGAATGCCATTATTCCGCCGCTGGCGTTGAAGGGCGCATCACTTTCCATTCGCAAATTCAAAGCTGATCCACTTAAGATGAAAAATTTAGTTTCATTTGGCACCGTGAATGATGAAATTGCAAAACTTCTTGAATTGATTGTTCAAGCGAGAATCAACATTGTGATTTCTGGTGGAACCGGTTCTGGAAAAACAACGCTTTTGAATATTTTATCCGGCTATATTCCCAATTCTGAACGGGTCGTGACAATCGAAGACGCTGCCGAACTTCAGCTTCAACAGCGCCATGTTGTTAGTCTTGAAACGCGTCCGCCGAATTTGGAAGGACGAGGTTCAATCACGCAACGAGATTTGGTTCGTAACGCTCTTCGAATGAGACCGGACCGAATTATTGTTGGAGAAGTCCGCGGTGCTGAAGCCATTGACATGCTTCAAGCCATGAACACCGGCCATGAAGGTTCCTTAACAACCGTTCACGCCAATACTTCTCGAGATGCACTTTACCGGCTTGAAACCATGATGTTAATGGCTGAAAGTAATTTGGTCGAATGGGCCATCAATCGTCAAATTGCTTCTGCGATCGATGTCATTATTCAAGTCAGCCGCATGGCGGATGGCGTCCGCAGAATCTTGGGCATTTCAGAAATTACGGGCATGGAAGGCGCAGTTGTTGCGATGCAGGAAATTGTGGTTTTCCAACAGAGGGGAGTTACTGCTGAAGGCAAAGTGATCGGAGATTTTAAATTTACCGGCGTGAGACCCAAATTTCTGGATCGTTTGAAAACACTCGGTTTGTTAAACGGTGTCCATTTATCCAAGTTTGAAGAGGCGGTAAAAAAATGATTCTCATCATTAGCATTATTGTATTCTTCTTTATTTTTTTCCTCGGCCTGAGTATTTTTAATATCACTCGAGCTCAAGAGGCAGAATTGAAGGCGAAAATTCAAGGCCGGCTTAAACGTTCCTATTTTCCGATTACGGAAGTAAAACTTGAGAAGAAAGATCGTTTGAGTGATTTGCCTTTGTTCAACCAAGTTCTTCAAAAAATATCCAACATTAAAAATCTCGAAAGTTTCATCGACCAATCAGGTCTTTCCATTTCAGTCGGAACGTTTATTCTTTTTTCAACCCTTGCCGGCTCTTTATTTTTCTTTCTGGTTCATTTGTTGACCCGAAACTTTCTTATTTCAATAATAGGCGCATCCGTCATATTTTTTATTCCCGCATTGATTGTTCATTTTAAACGTCTCGGGCGAATCAAAATATTTTCGGCCAGATTTCCGGATTCTCTCGCTTTAATCGCCAGTTCCTTAAGGGCAGGGCACAGTCTTCAAATGGCAATCGGTACGGTTGTGGAAGAAAACAAGGATATCGTGTCCTTTGAGTTTGAACGGGTTCTGTCTGAAATGGAAGTTGGACAAAGTTTTGAAGATGCGCTGAAAGGAATGTTAAAAAGGATGGATACCTCAGAGCTCAGATTATTTATTTCCGCCGTTATTCTTCAGCGTGAGACGGGCGGAAATTTGGCCGAGCTTTTGGATAATTTAGAAGCTGTCATTCGAGAACGTCAGGAATTGAAGAGAGAACTCCGTGCGGCCACAGCGCAGGCAAGACTGTCCGGAACGGTTCTCAGCCTTCTTCCGGTTTTTGTCGGGTTTTTTATTTTTCTGATCAACCGTGATTATATCCTTTTTTTTGTACAAGATAATTTTGGAACCAAACTTTTATTTTTGTGTTTTGTGGGCCAGGTTCTGGGAATTCTGTCAATCAGAAAAATTGTGCAAATCGATTTTTAGGAGCGTTTATGTCCAGCGAAGGAACGATTGTTATTTTTACGTTTTGGACCGCTTTCTTTACGGCGATTTCTTTTAAAAATCTAATCGTTAGTCAAAATCATTCTGTTTTGACCCGCCTCGGAAGAAGAGTGAGTGATGAAAAAGGAGAAAATAAAATTGAGGTGCATGATGAGCCGGTCACAAGCAATTTTGGAATCAAAGAAAAATTAATTAAGGCAGGATTAAGGCGGCGCTCGGACCTGGAAAAATTTCTTTTATTCCAACGGATATGTTATTCCGTTCCGCTCGTTACCTTGGCCGGTTCATTTTTTTTCATGCGAGCTTCATTTCAAACCGCTGCATTGCTCACTTTTGCAACCGCTATTATTTTTATTGTGATTCCCCGTATTTGGCTTTTGCATGCAATTTTTAAACGTCGAAAAGAAATCAAACGTTATTTGCCGGACACACTTGATCTTTTTGTGGTTGCCCTTGAAGCAGGACTGTCTTTTGACAGCGCACTCATTCGGATTGGCGAGGAGCAAAGAAGAGTATCGACTCATATCAGCAGGGAATTTCTTTATACCAATCAAGAAATTTTGGTCGGCAAATCACGCGAGCAAGCTTTAAGAGGTTTGGCTCAAAGATGCGGCGTTGATGAAATCGACAGTATGGTCAGAGCCGTTCTTCAATCTAACAAATTGGGAACCAGTCTCGTGAAAACACTTCGCATTCAAGCGGAGTCGCTTCGAAAAAAAAGAAGGCAGGACATTCACGCACAAATTCTAAAAGCACCCGTCAAATTAATTTTCCCTTTGCTTTTTTTTATTTTTCCGACGCTTGTCGTTGTCATTTTGGGTCCCAGCTTAGTTCAGATCTTCAGACATCTCCACACCTCAGGGAGAGTTTTATGATTGTTTACAATACGTCGAAAAACAGTTTTGTCGCAAAAAATTTGAGGATCGCAAAAAATATGTGGGAACGTTTTCGTGGCTTGATTGGTTCAAGTCCACTTGAAGAAGGAGAAGGATTTTTAATCCCTTCCTGCCAGGGAATTCATACGTTTGGAATGTCGTATTCAATTGACGTGCTTTATCTTGATGGAGAGGAAAGAGTGATGAGGATTCTTAACAGTTACAGGCCGAACTTGCTTGGACCAGTCATTTGGAAGGCGAAATCAGTTTTGGAACTTCCGGCCGGAGCTATTGAAAGGTCCAATACCAAAGTTGGAGATATTTTATTCTTGGATGAGATTCCGTCGGATTTGTTAAACAAACCGATTCCAATCAGCGTCTTATCGAGCATCATTTCTGCGCGCTGCGCTTAAATAGAACCCGAATGGATTCAAAATTTAACAAGCCAGCAAAAGAAAGAAACCTTGAAAATAGCGGGACCATTGATGGATTTTTTAAATTATTCGACCAATGGGAAAATCGATCTCCCTCATTCCACGAACGGGATGCCCGCCGTTCCTGAAAATATTAATGAGAAACAAATTCGCAGAATTCTCTCTCGGTCAAATTGGCCGACGTTATTCGAAATCATCGACCTTATGAAATCGCGATATTTCAAGAAGGATAAAGTTTAAAGAACGAAAAGAAAGTTAGCAGAGTTTGAGGTAGAAAGAATTTATCATTCATGTAAATCCATTAATAGAAGCCCATTCTGCCTTGCGAACACGAGGCTTTTTTGTAGAAAAAAGGAACCGATCACAAAATAAATCAGAGTCATCTGAATAATTGGCAGAAATAAAGAGAACGGAACCGTTTGACCACCGTGCACAAGAACATACCGGACGATATTGAGAACATGACTAAGCGGTAAAATCAGTGGAATGAAGCCAATGATTTTCGGAAATAGATAAATCGGAAAAAAAACTCCTCCAAATGCATAAGAAATCTGTTGAATAAAGGTACATAAAAAACTTCCCCGTCGTAGCCATATAGAAGCAGCTGAGATGAGCATCCCTACACTGATATAGGCTAAGCTTAGCCAAATTAAAGCGAAAAAAACCGGCACTTGAAAAAACGGTTTGATTGGTATTCCAACTAAGAAGTGCGCAAAAAACACAACTGTTGCCACTTCTGTAATTCCTAAAAAAGATCTCCAAATTGAACGGACAAAAAAAAGTTCATAGATGCTCGTCGGAGTAACAAGAATCCAGCTCATAACGCCTGATCGTCTTAAATTTAAAATTGTCTCGTCTACCGCAACGACGGGATAAATCACTAATCGGTACAGAGCAATGCCGCTCATCAGAAACAAAGGGAAGCTGATGTAATAGCCGCTTAAGAAAATCGTGGAGCGTGATAGAGCAGCTTCGAATAAAAAACGATAAATGACACAAACAAAAAGGATCCAGACGTAATTTCCCCAAAAGGCAAAATAAGCTTTTACATCGAGACGCATTTGCGAAATGAGCAAAACCCATAATTTAGCGATTTTGAGTTTCAAAACATTCATTTTTTCTTTCCACCGTTTCCACATATTCATTGAGGAGATTTCCCGGATTTAATCTAAATGAATCAGCCGGTTTTTCCCATAAGAGTTCCCCCTCAAATAAGAAGCCAAGCGTATCAGATATTTCCTGAGCTTCTTCTAGTTGATGAGTCGAAATGAGAATCGTTTTCTTTAAGTTTCGTGTGAGTTCATGACGAACGAGAAGATGAAATTCACGAACCGCCATCGGATCAAGATGAGAAATAGGTTCATCCAACAGCAGAATTTCCGGATCATGAAGAAGTGCTCTTGCCAACAGAAGCCGCTGCTTCATGCCGTTTGAATAACTGTGCATTTCGTAATGGACATAGGAAGCCATGCCAAACAACTCAACCAGTTCAGAAATCTTTTTTTTGGCAGGACGGCCGACTAAATCCTGCAAAGCAGCAAAATATTCCAAATTTTGCCACCCGGTCATGAATTTCCAGAAACCGTTGCCACTCGATGTAAAAAGTCCAATTTTTTTTGAGACCTTTTTTTGATTTTGAATAGGAATGCCGGCAATTTTGATCTCACCTTGAGTTGGAGGGATGAGACCTGCAAGAATTTGGATTAAAGTTGTTTTTCCGGCTCCATTGGGGCCGAGGATGGTATAAATTGTTTCTTGTTCCACCTGAAAGCTAATATTTTTCAGCGCTGTTACGGCTGGAGTTTTAGAGGGAGGAAGTGGTTTGTAAATCTTAGTTAAGCCTTCAACTTCAATTGTTTTCATAAATAGAGAACTCATTATACCTTAACTTGACCAATTATAAATGTATTTTGTATTTTTGTTTGTGCCCGATTACATTATAATGATTGCCAAATAAATTTGCGAAGGCCAAATTCTTCTTGAAGAAAAAATAGAATGTTGTCTTAAAAAATTGTCTTAAGAGAGCTTAATTACCATGAAAGTTCTGATTACCGGCGGAGCCGGCTTCATTGGTTCCCATCTTGCCGATGCTTTAATCACAAGAGGGGATGAAGTTTTCATTTTAGATGATCATTCAACCTCCACGCTTGATAATATTGAACATTTAAAAAATCATCCTGCCTTTCATCATGTGATTGATTCCGTTCGGAATGAATCTCAAGTGAACCGATATGTTCAGAAAATAGACGTCATTTATCATTTGGCTGCAGCAGTAGGCGTCCGGTTAATTGTGGATGATCCCATTAAAACGCTTGAAACCAATGTGTTTGGAACCGACATTATCTTGAAAGCGGCGTCTCGTTATAGAAAAAAAATTCTGATTGCTTCAAGTTCTGAAGTTTATGGAAGAAGCAATCAAAAATTTTTTAATGAAGAAGATGATTGCTTGATCGGTGCTCCTCATAAGCTGCGCTGGGCCTATGCTGTTTCGAAAGCGATGGATGAATTTTTAGCAATGGCTTATTGGCGCGAAAAGGAACTTCCTGTCATTATTGTTCGATTATTTAATACAATTGGTCCCAGGCAAACGGGAAGATATGGAATGGTGGTGCCGCGCTTTATCGAACAAGCGTTAAGAAACAAGCCTCTTACGATTTATGGTGACGGAAAACAAACACGCTGTTTTCTTTCCGTGCGGGATACTGTCCATGCGATGACCTCTCTGATGGATTTTTCGGGATCATGCGGAGAAATTTTTAATGTGGGCAGCCAGGAAGAAATTTCCATCGAAGATTTAGCAAAGTTGGTGATTCGACTTATTGGAAGTCAATCTTCCTTAATTCACCTTCCCTATAAAGAAATATACGGAGATTCATTTGAAGATATGGAGCGGCGAATGCCTGATATTTCTAAGTTAAGAAAGGCGATCGGATTCCAACCCCAAATGAAGCTTGAGGAAATTTTAAACTGGATGGTTGAAAGTTGTATCCTTAGAAAAAATTAACTGTATCTTCACCGATCTCTCAGAAACTATTATCTACCGATTCTATCCAAAAAAGCCGAGATCATCAGCTAATGTATAATCCTAAAACATATTGGGATGAAATAGGGCAACAATCCGCACCAGGCATCGGAGACAGTTCGGGAAAATTTGGAAGCAACAAAAAAGGCAATTCTTTATACAAGCTTTCTCCATGGTCTAAACTGCCGCCTTTTTTGGAATATTTAGAGGAAGGACAACAAGTCTTGGACCTTGGTTCCGGAATTGGTATCTGTGTCGGAAAGTTAACCGGCTTGGGATTTAAAGCCGTTGGCTGTGATATTAGTCCCATGCTTTTGGATGTAGCCCGCAAGAATTGCATATCGCACGGAATTTCAAATCCCATGTTTGTTCAATGGGACGGTTACAAATTGCCGTTTCAATCAGAGAGCTTTGATCGTGTTATCGCCAATGCTGTTTTGCAACACGTCACCGAAGAAGCCGCGGTGAAAACATTTTTTTTCGAAACCAATCGGATATTAAGACTGCGAGGACAGCTGATTATTTGTCAGTCTGTTTGCAGTCGGACCGTGAAACCTGTGCCCAATGCCATATTGCGTCCTCCAAAGACCTACGAGTTATTAGCGGCAGAAAATGGTTTCGCTCTTAAAACGATGAAACGTGTTATTTCGAGCTTTGCCCTCATGAAAGTTGTTTACAAATTACTGAATCATTCGGTACATTGGAAAGAAGAACCTGTAAAAAACAATAATAAAAACATGAAGCCAAAGCTTTTTCATGAAGTGGAGTGGTGCTGCACGAAACCAGGATTTTATCTTTCTAAAATAATAGATCCCATCATTAATTTTTTGGGTTGTCATTTTTTGACCACCCAAGTGACAATGGTTTTTGAAAAAAATGAATAATATGAGTCGTGCAGTTAACTGTTCACCTCAAACATCAACGCCTTCATCCGTTAATTTCCATCAAGCGATTCAAAAAGCAAATACATTCATTTTTTTTGTTTTAGGAATACTGGTTTTTCCCGTTTTGACTCATCATAAAAGCGTTAATGACGGAGGGGTTGTTTTTAATTGGTCAAAGGAATATTTATTTTTGGTTCTCCTCCCATTATTTTTCTTCTGGGCGATTCAGCTTTTATTTCATGGATACGAATCATTTAGAATTTTCTTAATAGTTAAGCTTAAGAAATACAAATGGTTTTTAATTATCTCGAGCATTTTTCTTATCTTGACTTCCATGCTTTTAAAAGTGAATGTTTATCAGGCAAGAGTCCTTCTATTTATTTTTTCTGTTTTAACTATGTTTATTTTTCTCTCTTCTTTATTCCACATCAAAGATTTGATGATGACTTATCTGTGTTTCAATATTTTTGGTTGCCTACTTTTTGCCTTTGAAGTCCCTCAACTTTCCGAACTGCGTCACAACAAAAATTTGATTGATTGGAATAAAAGTGGAATATTTAAATATTTATTTGAAACCGAACCGCCATTTCTTGGTTTGGGAGGGCGTTTAAAACCATCGATGAGATCACGAATGTCATCACCAGGAGCGGATGGTTTGGGTGTTCAGATTGTGACAAATGAATGGGGTTTTCGAAATGAAGAAGAATTTCCCCAGTCTCCAGAAAGAAATGAAACCCGCATTTTAAATATGGGTGATTCATTTTCAATTGGATTTGGTGTTGAGCAACATGAATTTTTAGGTCCTCTTCTACAAAAATATTTGCAAGAAACTTTTTTAGATCAGAAGATATTAGTGATGAATGCGGAAATTTCCGATCCTGCTTATGGTTTGTACTACTTTCAAAATTATGCCGATCGTTTTTCTCCTAAAGCCGTTGTTTATGGGATTTGCCATAATGATATGCTTCAAAATTATTTGTTTATTTCTTATTTTAAAGTGTTTACTTTTCATCATAACCAATTAATTCCAAGCAGTAACAAAGTTCCCCTCTCTGAGAATTATGTGAAGTCAGGTTTTTGGGACAAGGTAAAAGACATCGCTTATCCGGTTGCCGGAACAGTTGTTACAAATCATATAAGAACCACCAACAATCCATTTCAACCGTTTTTTGAAGATTTACTGAAATTCAAAGCCATTATTTATTTGAAACGTTTGCTTGTTCCAATTCAACAGTATGATGATTCTCTTATTCCCCAAAGCAACGTTCCTGAAATTCAGCAGTTTGAACGTGTTGATGGAAAGAAACGATTAATTGACTCTTATCCTAACCTATGTCTTTTTTATAGGAAAAAAATCCCGCTTGTTGAAAAGATGTATCGAGTATTCTTCAAAACTTTACATGAAATGGCAGTGACAGCAAAACAGAATGGACAATTATTTGTATTAATGTATTTTCCTGATCGGATCCAGGTCCAACCAAAAGATTGGGAATCACTTCGAGCTCGGTGGAATTTAAAGTCAGAGGACTTCAACTTGAATTTACATAGCAAAAGAATTGCTAAGTTCTGTAAAATCAATGGAATTCATTTTCTCGATTTAACCAGCCCATTCAGGGACGCTGCGCCAGAAAAAAGTTTATATTTGCCGAACAATAGTCATCCAAATCCTTTTGGACATGCGCTGGCCGCCAAAGTGCTAGGTGAATATTTAACTAAAAAAATGAAAACGCATTCACTCGGTCTTAAGGACTAATCAATGCGCGTTTTATATTGGACACAATTGTATTGGCCTTACATCGGAGGAGTTGAAGTGCACGGAGCGAATTTTTTGCGCTCGATGCGGATACGCGGCCATCAGTTTGCTGTCGTAACGTCACATGGCAGTTTGAATCTTCCCGATCACGATGAATATGAAGATGTTCCAATTTATCGATTTCCTTTTCAAACGGCATTGGCCAACGGAAATATGGATCAGTTAATGATTGCCAGGCAGCGTTTGATTCAATTGAAGCTGGATTTTAAACCAGATTTGGTTCACATACAGTTGAGCGACCCAAGCGCTTTTTTTCATTTGCAGACAATGACGGTTGAACCAACCTCCACCTTAATTTCTTTTCATGTGTCTTTGCCATCTTCATCTTCCGGAGGTGATACTTTGTTGGAAAAAATTTTGGTTTCTTCAGATTGGATTACGGCCAATTCAAAGGCTGTGCTTAGCGATGTGCGTCATCTGGTCCCGGATATTGTAAATAAATCTTCCTGTATCTATGGCGGCTTAGAACCGTCTCATTTGATACCACAGCCTCTTTCATTTCATTCTCCGAAGCTGTTGTGCTTAGGCCGACTCGTTATCGATAAAGGATTTGACTTAGCCATCGATGCCTTTTCAAAACTCATCGAACGTTATCCAAATGCAAGGTTAGTCATTGCAGGTGACGGCCCGGCAAGGTCCGCCCTGGAACAACAGGTGAGAAGTCTCGGCATTGATCATACTGTTGAATTTTGCGGCTGGGTCAATCCGGCTGAAGTGCCACACCTACTCAATACTTCCACCATTATTGTTGTTCCTTCTAGGTGCCGGGAAGCATTTGGGTTGGTTGTGCTTCAGGCAGCTCAAATGGCGCGTCCAGTTGTGGCCGCTCGGGTAGGCGGATTGCCCGAAGTTGTAGCGGATTATGAAACTGGTTTAGTTGTTGATAAAGAAAATCCTCAAGCCCTTGCCAATGCAATTGCTTTTTTACTCGATCATCCTGATGAAGCCGTTCGTATGGGTAAACAAGCACAGATTCGAGCGAACGCAAAATTTAATTGGAAAAAACACATCGATGCGTACGATCAACTTTATCAGAAGCTCTTACGCGATGCTTGTGTTGAATCCAAATGATCATTTATCGAATGTCAATCAGAGCGGGTCAGATGTTAAAAGCTTAAATAAATATGGCTTTTCTATTGGGAGTATTATTATATGTAGTTGCTATCATCACATTATTTGAACTTAAATTTAGCAAATGTTTGACCAATTGATATACTGTACTTTCTTAATGCTCATTCGATAGATGATTATGTGAAAGATGCTTGAGTTTTTATCATGCAATTGCCTAAAAGGTATTTAAAACCGACGACTCCTATGCTCAACGTCCTGAAAAGAACCGGAAAGCAGTTTTTGGAGCGGGCAGGCTACAAAATTTACAAACGGCCGGTTTTGACTATAGAATGCGTTCGAAATGCGCCGTTTCCATTATTTGGGAAGGATGTTTCAGAAAATTTCTTCGGTTGCGGGTGATATTGTAGAATGCGGCGTTTTTCAAAGGGGAACGCTGCTCATGCTTACCTACTTCACGTTCGAAGAGCAAAAAACACCTCCACGCCTCATTTGGGGATTTGACTCATTTCAGGGTTTTCCCGAGCCCACTGCCGAAGATGCTTCTTATAGAAAAACGAAAAAAGGTGAATTCAGTGAAACTACGGTCAGAACAGTTTTGAGATTTCTAAGAAATTCAGGGCTCGACCACGATTTCATTAAAACACAGATCCGTTTAGTTCCTAGATTTTTCCATGAGAGCCTCAAGAAATTTCCGGATCGATCAATCGCGCTTCTTCACCTTGATTGCGACCTTTATCAATCCTACCGCAATGTTCTAACGGCGCTTTTTCCAAAGGTGGCTGAAGGAGGGATTGTGTTGTTTGATGAGTATGGCAAACCCCCGTGGCCAGGGGCTAAAAAAGCTGTTGACGAATACTTCGCCGCTTTTTCGAGTTGTCCTTTGTACTATGATGAGATAATGAAAAAATATTTTGTCATTAAAAAAATATGATCGCTCAACAAAAATTTCTGTTCCTGCTCCGCAGGCGCTAAATATTCTGACAAAAGCCTAGGCTTATGGAAGTTTGAAGCTATTCGGATATGAAGCGCCAAATTAAGAAGGCATTTTTATCATTCTGAAGGTTCTTGTTTTCAAAGGTCGGTATGTATTTTGGTGCGGTTTACTGTTTGTTTTCCTTCTCCATTTTTGGTTTCTTAACCATTCAGAGAATCGGGTGATTAAGTCTTTCTTTTCTTCTCTGCCACTTGGTTTTACCCAACAGCTTAAAAATTATCACGGCGAGCTTTACCAGCAGATCTCTTTTATTAAAAAGACTACGCCGTCTGATAGCTTGGTTGTGTTGCCTCTTCCAACGAAGGATGAATTTATTCGTCTTGGTAATCTCGGATGGTCCAGCTACTTCTTGTTTCCTAGAATCCCTGTACACGAATCGGATCCAAGAATAAAGCTTTACAAAGGATCTGTTTATCGGGTTAAACTAAAAAATTTTGAGTATGGAAATTCTTTCTTGGAAGAATCGAAACTCAACGGGACGTTTTCAATTGTCCTGTTGAGAAAAGGCGATGAGGGGCACTTCGGAAGGCGCATCCAGGATTTTACAGAGATTACGCCGACATTATCTAATTTATTTTATGCTTCCGTAAAATTAACAATTTTACTTCTTGCTGGCATGTTATTCGTTTTATGGTGCGGAGGGGAAGAAACGATTTGGGAACTACTTTCAAGTTCTTTGCTTGCTGGCATGGTTCTCAATACGGTTCTTCATCTCGGATCAAGTTTGGCTGGTTTTTCTCTTTCAGAGCGCTACGAGACCATTATGTTGGGCCTGTTGGCAGTATTTGGCATTATTTTATTTTTTAAGAAAAAAGTACTTATAAACGAAATTAAATTTCAGAAGTCCTTGACTGGAAGCGCACCATTTTTCTTAGTTGGGTTTTTTTTCTTGGTCCTTATTCTTAAAAGTTACCATACGCCTATTATGACCGACGATGCTTGTGCAATTTGGGGCGCCAAAGCAAAAGCATTTTTCGCCTTTCATGATCTCAGAAAACTTTTCTATTTTGGTTCACGTCCGCAATATCCACCTCTACTGCCGATTTTCATGGCACAGCTGGGAGTTGGCGGCGAACCTGCCGCCAAACTTGTTTTCCCCTTATTTTCTTTATGTCTTTATCAAATAATGTTCCAAGAATTACGACACATGAATTTTAGTTCTGCGGCAAAGAAAGTGCTTCCGCTTGTTGTGCTTACGACACCTATTTTTTTCCTGGAGTCTTTTATAGGACATGCCGACTTGGCACTTGCCGTCTTTTTGACGAAATCATTAATTCTCCTTTCTCATTTAAGACAGCGAAATGAGACCAGAGATTGGAAACTATTGTGTCTTATGTTGTGCGGATTAATTCTGGTGCGTCCGGAAGGATATGTATACGTTGCTTTGATCAGCCTAATGGCATGGATGAATGGGTTATTTGGCAAGATGAAAACCAAGCTTTCAGTCTTAATCATTGTGCCTTGGTTCTTGTTTCTTTTTTGGCTGACATTATTTAACCAGTCCTTTCAAGGATCATGGTTCAGCGTTTTTTCAGGAGGTACTGAATCAGGACGGCATCTTATCTTCAAATCAATCCCGTTGCTTTTAGACCCAGTTTGCTTAGCGAAAACCGCTTTTTATTTCTTCATTTCAACAACTCAACCGATGTTCCATGGAGTCTTGCCGATTTTGTTATTTTTTTGGATTCTTTTAAAACCAAAAAGGTTACTTCAACTCTACCCGGTTCAAATTTATTTTCTTATGGGTGCGGCTATAGTCCTATTTTTCTTTGCTCTTTTTATTTTTCCGTTATGGGGATATAAACACCTTTTTATCTATGGTCTCCCTCGGTACAGCACGGTTTATCTTCCAACCGTGCTTTTGGTTATAGCCAAAGAGCTGGAAATATGTTTTCATATGAAAAAAGATGATAAAACTGTTTTTGAGAAAGTATGAAAAATCAATGATTGGAAAGCTTAAGTAAGGTAATGATGGCAACCGCATACAATAATACTCCCAATAGAAAAGTTATATTTAATCCTAAAGTTATTTGGGAAATCGTGGCCAGAATAGAACCTAAAACTGACATAGCTCCGTTTAACCCCAAAAATAACGCCACAGGGCCGTTTCTCCGCCCTACAAGTCTTATTCCTTGAGGGAGAAAAGAACCCATAAAAAATCCTAAAGGGAAAACTACACCGATTGCTATAATCATACGCAAGCTGGTAGAATACTTTGAAAAATGTTGCAATATTGGCATTGTGAAGATTGTTGATAATAAACAAATCGAGATAAATAACATCGTGTAAGTGAAAATTATTCTCTTATTATCTGTTCGGCCGATCAAATAACTTCCCAGACCACTGCTAATTAAAAATGAAAATAACACAACCGATAAACTATAAATGGGATGACCTAAAAAGGAACTAAGTCTTGTCAATTGAGACATTTCTACAAACATAAAAGCTAAGCCGATCGCAGTGAAATATATTGAAAAGGGAAGCATAGCAATATTGAGTTGCGTTAACCGTGTTGTTTTAAACAAGGGGAAAACGACAAATAGGAAGGTAAGAGCGATCATTAATATGAATAAGGAAAATAAAATATATTCCGCGTTAAAAATATATGCTGTACTAAAAATAGATGGTTTAAATTTACTAAAAAACTTTCCGATACTGAACCTTGTCCGAAGAAAAAAGAAAGGTTTATCATCTGAGGCAGGTGCAATATTTAGCTTATAATTATTCGCGTATTCATTTAAGCTTTTAGCATCTGACATTTTTGTAAAAGATTCGTTAGCGGAACCAGAAGGCGATAAAATAAGATGAAATCCCATCTCATTGCAATATTTTTGGATCGTCAACAATTCTTCATTTGAAAAAGGTTTTTTCTTGACCAGTAAATTGGCCACGCCTCGATTATCATCTAAGCCATCTTTGTGGACAATAACTAAATGTGCACGAGGATTGTTCGTGCCTTCTATATATAATGCCTCCGTTGCTGCTCCGGTAAGTTTTAACATATTCTCTGGTCTATTAGGTTGCATCCAGTAAGAGATGCTTAGGTATCCTTGATCTGAAAGATGGTTCCAATAGGTTTGAAAAGCTTCAACCGTATAAAGATTATTTTCCGTCAAAGCATAAGCCCCCGCTTGAGTCGCGGCAAAAGTATCAATTAGTGATAATTGAATCAGATCAAATTTTCTGTTGGATGAATTGATATAACTTCTTGCCTCATTGTTGATAAATGTGACTTTGGGGTGTTGGCTTAAATTACCACTAAATTTTGCTTCTAATTTCTTGTGGATCTCTAGAATTGTTTCATTGATTTCCACACCGGTAATTGATTTTTGATTAAATAATATTCCAGTTAGAATATCGCGGCCGCCTCCTATGCCGATGACAAGAACATCTCCATTGTTAACAAGATAATATGGAAGTGCGGTAATATCGTACTTCAAGAAACCAATTTTATTAATGTCTCTATCTTCAAAATTTGTTATGATTGTTCCGGCGATAGCGTCAATGTCGAGATGAATTTGCTCAATTCTAGTACGTTGAATTTCATCTCTTTTTTTCGGGGCAAACCCCCAACCAATAGGGTTATTATCTTTACCCCGATCCGTGAGTCTTATATATGAGAAGGAGTTCCATTTTTTATAAAAGGCTTGATTATCTGGTTTGCCTTTAGCCCAATGAAGTTCTAACAAACCAGCCTTGTCGTTTGCCCATAGAAATAGTGCAAGTGACAACGATAGGATCAATAGAAATTTCTTCCGGGAATATTCGTCATCTAGGTTGAATAAATAAGTTGCCAGTAAACCTAATAGAGCTAAACAAAAATAAGAATTTATAACTCCCAGAAAGTTAATGATGGGAATGAACAAAAGGCAACCTAATGAAGACCCAACAAGATTAACAAAATATATTTTATTTGCATGGTCGACATGCTTGCTGAATATAAGAGAAATACACACTCCCGAACCAATCAAAGGGATTGTGATTGAAAAAAAGATTAAAAAGATATTGACTGGGTGGTAGACAGGTTCCCAATCTCCTCGGGATAAATTTGTAAAGATAGGGAGAAAACAAATAATAATTAGATTCATTAACAAGGTAATAGAGAAAATCAGAGAGGAAAGGTACAAAGCCCGATGGTATTTTTTAAGTAACGATTCTTTATATTTATGAACAATAACGGCTCCAACAGTCATACCGAAAAGGGCTAGGCAAATCGCCATAAAGGCAAAGTGGTACCAAGCGACCACGCTCATAACACGTGAGATGAGCAGTTCAAATGTCAGAGTACTTAGAGAAATAAAAAATAAACCCGTATAAGTCTTGTAATCCAAAGAATTTTTCATGTTTTTTAATCGCTTATCGTTTTAGATCCGATAAAAATTCATTAACCTCGCCTCTCAAAGAGGCAGGTTTTGACACTGAAAAACTATACTTCCCAGTGATATTAAAAACGGGATAAGGCCACCAAACCTATTATATGTTTTTGGGATAAACAAGACACCGAGATATTTTTAAAATTGTTAGTCAGAGGAGAGCTGTCATCGCCAGTATTCTTTCAACAAAGATGCTCCGTAAATTCAAGCAAAGCCAAAGCGTTATCAAGAACTTTTCGTATCACCGTGTCAAAAAGCTTTATGTTTAAAATGGTTTTAGCGAATAAATCTTACGCTTGATTTTTGATAAGACTCAGAGATAATAGTTAATCGTTCTGTCGGCTAAAAGGAAAGAAAAATTGATATGATCAGTTTGAACAGCCGTTTCGTTCCCAATACAGCGGAAGTTGCGGCTAAAGTATTAGATGGGGAGGCAATCCTCATTAATTTATCTACAGGTACTTATTTCAGTATTGACAAAGTCGGTTGTAGAATTTGGGAAATGATTAAAAAAGGATACAATCAAAGAGAAATTACCGAAGCAGTTGTTGCGTTTTACGACGTTCCTGTTGAAAAAGCTAAGACTGATGTAGAGTTATTAATATCGGAACTGATCAAAGAAAATCTGATCATGGTAACGGATGACTCACGGCCAGTTGCAAAGTATCAAATGCCCCTATCCGGACAAAAATTGCCTTATGACCAACCCAAGCTCAATATCTATCGTGACATGGCTGATTTGCTTGCCCTTGATCCCCCAATGCCGAAATTGGACAACGCGCCGTGGCGAGATTCATAAACACCAATATGAACTGTGCGCAGCTGCGAGCGGTAGGCTAGGATTTGCGTCTTCGAGAAGAAGTAACAATTAGAGCAGTACAAGAAACACTTTCTCACTCAAGTGTTTTCGAATGCATGTTTGCATCTTTTCAACAAGCTTTGAATGCACACAGTAATTTGGCGAGTGAGAAGCATTATCTTTTTGCCGGTCGGCCCACACGAGTTCGCGTCGTAGGCAAACGTCTAGCAGAGTATAGCTTTCTTCCATTTTCTCATTTGCAAATGGACTATTTGCATTCAGACAACTTTCAACTTACGATTGATCTTTGGGATGAAGCTGAGACAGGAATTCCATGCCCTGTTGGATCGCAGGATGTGTTGATCACGCAAAGAACAATTACGGCTTCGCCCGATAGCCGGTTTCTAATTGAACAAGATCTAAATTCATTAGTTTCATTTAATCGTAAATCGCGACATTTCGTTTGCTCATTTGCATCTGCTAACAAACTTGTTGATCGTTCCAAACCACTTAATCGATTGTTAGCCTTATGGTACAAGGACCGGGGAATCCCAATCATCCATGCCGGCTTCGTTGCCGACAGTGACCGTGGTGTGCTGATTGCGGGTTCCGGCGGAGCAGGCAAATCCACTTTAGCTATGATTTGCTTGCATTCCGGATTTTATTTTTTGGGAGATGATCAAACAGGATTGGAAAAGACAGCGAGTGGTTCATTTGTGGGACATAGTCTTTATAATTCGGTTCGCTTAAATCGTGATCATTTGAACAATTTATTTCCACAATTTCGAAACGTTTCTCACACCGATTGCTTCCGTGACGACAAATCTGCTGTTTTTCTGTCCGAGGTTTTACCTAAACAGCTTCGAAGTGTTGTTCCCATCCGTGTTTTGGTTTTGCCTCGGATTGTTAATGCTCCAGATTCACGAATGTACCATGCGACCAAAGCAGAAGCGCTTTCGGTTTTGGCGTCGAGCTCTATTGTAACGATGCTTGGATTCGATGCGAATGACTTAGACCAGATCGCAAGTTTTGTGGAACGCGTCCCTGTTTATCAAATCGAACTGGGTTATCGGATGGAGGGAATTCCTCATCTTATCAGGCAATTAATATCCAGAGGTGTCTGAAAAATGAGAATAATGGTTTGGACGAATTCTTTTCGGCCTCAGATCGGCGGTGTAGAAGTTTTGGGAGTGCGACTGTTTCCAGCCCTCAAAGCGCGCGGTCATGAATTTCTTATCGTAACGCGGCGTATCTCCATAAGTCTGCCGGGTGAAGCAATGTATTGCAGCATTCCTGTTTATCGTTTTCCAACTTTGCAAGCTTTGAAAGAAGGTGACGTTGATCAATTAGTGCAAATACGCCAGCAGATGTTTAAACTCAAACTTGGCTTTAAGCCTGACTTAATTTATTTTTATCATGTTGGCCCTGAAATGTTTTTATACCGAGAGATAATTCAAGATCGTTCCGTACCAATTTTGGTTACTTTGCACGGAACTTTTCCCGATCAATGTTTTTTGCCCGGCGCATTGATTAGAGAAGTATTGCGGACAGCTGATTGGATTACTGCATGTTCAGCTGCTGTTCTCGACAAAACCAGACAGCAATTGCCTGAAATTGTATCGTCCTCATCTGTCATTGCAAATAGTTTGGAGGAGCCGCACGTTGATCCTGTACCGATATCTTTTGAGATACCCAAACTACTTTGTGTGGGCCGCGTCGTTCCGCAAAAAGGATTTGATTTAATTTTAGTTGCCTTGGCTTCCATTATTCATCGTTTCCCGACGTTGCGATTGGTCATTGCTGGTGACGGTGAGTCACTCCCAGAGCTCAAAAAACAAGCAGCGAGGCTTCAAATCAAGAATTATGTGGAATTTATGGGCTGGGTGGTACCGGACAAAGTACCAGCTTTAATCAATGAATCTACTATGGTTGTGGTGCCGTCCCGCGAAGAACCGTTTGGTCTTGTGGCTTTGCAGGCATCTCAAATGGCTCGACCGGTTGTCGCAAGTCGGGTAGGAGGACTATCTGAAATTATTGTGGACAAGGAAACCGGATTACTTGTTGAGAAGGAAGATGCTCGGGCGCTAGCCGATGCAATTGCTTTTTTACTGGACCATCCTGAAGCTGCAGTTCAAATGGGTCAAAACGGCCGCAATCGCACGCGCGAAGTTTTTAATTGGGATCGTTACGTAGATGCTTATGATCAGCTCTTCCAACAACTTGGCCAAAAGGTTTGTTCTTATGAATCCGTTGATTAGTTGCGTTGTTCCGACATATAACAGTGGGCGCTATCTAAAAGAAGCATTGGAAAGTATTTTTGCTCAAACATATCGATCGTTTGAAATTATCATTGCGGATGATGGTTCGACGGACGACACCCAAACTATTATTGCGAGTTATTGTGATCAAATCCGATTTGTGAAACAGACGACGTCTGGACCGGCTGCGACTCGTAATTTGGGATTGAGTGCTGCAGGAGGAGAATTTGTGGCTTTTCTTGATGCTGATGATCTCTGGCATCCTGAAAAATTATTCCGCCAAATGAGTTTTTTTCAAAAGTTTCCGGAACTTGATTTGTGTTTAACATACGCAAAATTATTTTGGGCGGAAACATTGCGCGAAGAGAAAATACAGTATCGTGATCATCCGAGGTCACAACCGATTCCCGGTTATTCAACAACAACTTTACTCGTCCGGAGAAGCATATTTGACCGAATCGGTTTGTTTGATATTCAATATTGGTTTGGAGATGCGACCGATTGGTTGTCGAGGGCGATCGAACAAGATTTGATTGTGGAGATATTGCCGGAGGTACTCACTTATCACCGGATGCATGAGTCAAATCTCACACGCCGGAAAAGCGAAGCAAGCCGGGACGAATTTTTAAGAATCGTTAAAGCTTCATTAGACCGCCGCCGTCAGAAAACTAAAATTTCTTCGATAATATGATCCATAAATCTCCCTTTCTTTCAGACGCACTATCTGCGATTTTGCCAACGTTGGATCAAACAATGTTACTGCGCGCTTGCTTATGGACAGGCGAAGCGAGCCGAGAGGCATGGATGAATTGGCAAAATGATGTATTTGACGCTAAACAAGTATTTAAAGAAAACAAAAAGATCAAGGAATTGCTACCTTTGCTTTATCATGCGCTCGAACAAAATAAAGCGGATGTCAGCGAATCATTACGGCCTTATCTTCGAACGGCCTATGTTCATGAAGAGTTACGAAGCCGGACTTATCGCCATATATTAAAAGAAACAATTTCAACCCTGATTAATTCTGGAATTCCATTTCTTCTGCTCGAAGGAGCTTCGTTGGCGGAATCCATTTATGGCAACTGGGCGCTCAGGCATTGCAACGATATCAATTTACTTCTTAGAAAAGCAGATCTATTACAAGCGATGAATGTTTTGTCGACTCAAAGAAATTTTCATGTTTCCGGCGCCAGACGAAATTCAGAAGCGAATCATTTTATACTTAAACACACTTCCGGTCTTCCCGTCCACTTGAGTCATCTTTTATTTGAAGATTCTTATCATTATCTTTCAGATGAAATTTGGAAACATGCCGAACAAATAACAATGGATGGTATTGCAATCAGCATACTTTGTACCTCTGATTGTCTGATCAATATTTTAGGCCGCGCATTTTTTTCTGCTTCCAACTCATGGCAATGGATTTGTGACGCTTATTATCTTTTCCTTAAGCGAGGTGCGCAACTTAACTGGGATTTTTTATTTCAAAGAATTATAGAAAATCATTTGGTATTGCCTTTTTGGGTGATGTTCAATTATTTAGCCACGGAACTAAAGGGAGAAATCCCCTCATTTTTTTTACAGAGATTGGCTAATGTAAAAACAACAAAAGAGGATTGTAAAGAAGCGTTGTTAAAAGCCTCAGCGAGCAGCAGGGGATTTAAGAAATTATTCAAGCACACGAAAAATTTGCGAGAACGGATCTTTCTATCAAGAATGTTGATACAAAAAATAATGAATTGAAACAATGACGAGTGATCATTATTTGTGGCATCGCAGGCATAAAACGATTTGAGAATGGTGAGTTAGAAGCAAGCGTCGTTTGGAAAATAATAGATTACCGAGTCATAGAGGTCCGGACGGTCACAACTTATTTGTCAATTTGAAAAATAATTGTTATCTTATTCACACTCGGCTTTCGATCATTTGATTTGTCAGAAAAAGCCCGTCAGCCGATGGAATCTGAATGCGTATAGGGAGTAAAGGTCGCATTTGCATTGAAATTATTAGATGAAGAAGCATAAAGTATTGACTTCTTTCTTTATATAAGTAGAATACGCCCGACTATATTTAAGTCCCAGCATTTTAGGCCGATATTAAAACAGGTAATCTTTCTTCAGAAAACGAGGTGAGGCATGGCGACTCTGGAACATCGCAGTAACAAGAAATTTAACTTACTTTGTTTATCTTTTATTTTTTCGTTTTTCTTCTTTTCAAACAGCACGTTTGCTGCAATCGTCATAACAAATCAAACAGGTACAATTAAAATCGATCAACCCAATGGTCAAGTAATTACGATTCAACCTGGAGAAAAAATTCCAACAATTCCAAGCGGTTCCAAATTGATGCTTATAAATGGAAGCGCCGAAATTTCTGCCACTGAGGCTGATACTGCTACGCTGCTCATCAGTAACGGCACGATCATGTTAAAAGATGGTGCAAAGGTTAAAGAAGTTATGGCGCTTGAATCGGGCGATGCACATATTGAAGTGCTTAATGGCAGTGTGCAAGTTGTTAAAGATGATGGCACAGTTTTAAATTTAGGCGAAGGAGATACAACTTCTGCTCCAGCACTGGCTGACGTTCAGCGAACTCGGCCTCCGGGAGCTGATCCTGTCCAAAATGTTGCAAGACAAAAAGATGCTGAACAAGGCCTTGTAGGTTACAGTTGATCGGTCCATAAAAAGGAGCTGGCTCAAAATGAAAAAAACAAATAAAAGTTTTTTAGTTTTTATCGCCGTACTTTTTTTACTTAGCTTCTTTCTTCCGGCTCCTACGATACAAGCAGGAGAATTAATTCAGCCAGTACAAACTTCGAACAAGAAAGAGCCTCCCGCTAAATTCACAAGGAAGACTGTTAAAAGAACGATAAATCCATTAACTCAAAAAACAGTGAGCGCAACTGAAGAAGAAACAACGCCGCCTGCTTGGTTTGACGTTGAAGATCTTCGCAGGCATCTTACTTATGATCATCTGAGAGTTCGTCCTCGATATCGTCAAGAATTTGAGTTGGATAGTAATATATTGCTTGATTCCGTTGATAGAAAAATGGATTTTATTTTCCGCGAAATTCCCGGCGTTGAGGCCGTTCTTCCTTTTGGAAATCATTTTATTTGGGCAGATTATCAAGCTCAGTTCAATCAATTTGTGAAATATCCGCGGGAAAGTTTTATCGCCCAGTCTTTGAAAACGGAAGCCGCTTTTAATTTCACCAATTCTTTCCTTAAATTATCCGATGAAATTGTGGATACTTCGGAACGATCTGGAACAACTTTCACAGATCATATCCCACGTTTTGAGAATACAGTGGATGTGACAGGCGGTTATCAATGGAATCGACTTATGTGGGAAGTCGGTTACAAAAATTTTGTTCGGGATTATGATACGAGCCGAGAAATGATCTTGAATTATCATTTCAACCAGATTCATACGAGGCAATATTGGGATCTTACCGAAAAAACCAAGTTTTTAATCGATTACAAATTAACTGATTACGACTATTCCAACGATGCAAATCGTGACACACTATCGAATGCTGTTTCAGCTGGAATAAAAGGTTATTTATTTCCAAAGACCTCTCTTTTTTCAAGCTTTGGGTACGAACATCAAAATTACAGTACTGCAGGTCAAAAAGATGCAAATAATTTTATCGGTGAAGTTGGGGTTCAATATATCCCATTGGTAGGTACGGTATTTGATGCCGGTTGGAAGAGGGGTGTTGAGCAATCAACATTTGTGAATACCAATTTTTTAATAGGAAATGAATTTTTTTTGAAATACACACAGCGCATTATCCAGAAATTGTCTTTGATTAGCGAAGTCAATTATACGGATCAAGATTATGGTAATGTTACGACATTAGGTGCGGGTGCGTTTCAAGGTAGGCGGAACGACGACATATTTATGACGAATGCGAAACTGTTGTATGAATTTACGGATTGGGCAAGCGCTGATATCAGGTACCAATACAGCCGCCGAAATTCAAATGCTTCAATATTTGATTACACGGATAATTTAGTTACTCTTGGACTTTCGTTTAAAACTTGATTTTAGTTAAGCGGTACGGCCAGCTTGTTGGATGTAATTCTTTGGAAGGACAAAGAATCTTGGATGAGAATTAAAGGTTTATTTTTTGGTTTTTTGCTCTGTTTAATTGTATTTCAGGAACTCCTCGGATTTATTCCCCTTACGTTTGCTGAATCTCAAGCTCAAAGTCCGATTGCAAGCCCTGTCGTGTCTAAGGAATACCGTCTCGGAGCGAATGATGTCATCGAAATTTCCGTCTATGGAGAAGACGATCTTACTCAAGAAGTTCGTGTGACCAATAGCGGTTATATTACTTATCCTTTGTTGGGCAGAGTTAAAGTTTTGGGAATGTCAATCGTTGAAGTGGAAGATTTTGTTAGAGAAGCATTGGCGAAAGATTATATACGTGATCCTCAAGTACGTGTTTTCGTCAAGGAGTTTACAAATATTTATGTTTTGGGTCAGGTCAAACAGCCTGGTCCCTATCCATTTAAGGGTGGCGTAACTGTATTGCAAGGCATTACCATGGCGGGCGGGTTTACAAAAATTGCCAATCAAAGAAAAGTAAGAATTGTTCGGTCTGTTAATGGCAAACGCAATGTGATTGATGCGAACATGTCTAGTATTTCCAAAGGCAGCAGAGAAGACATCGCGCTTCAACCGGGCGACAGCGTTGTTGTGCCGGAAAGCTTTTTCTAGGATCATTTATGAAAATTTTTCCAACTTCTAAAACAAGTGAACAACTCCAATTGTCCTTATTGGATTATTGGTACATTGTTCAAAAACGCCGTCGCTTGGCGATTACATTTTTTTTAATCGCGGTTTTTTCTACCACTCTTTATTCTTTGATTCATCCCAAAATATATCGAGCCACCGCCCGAATATTAATTGAACGCAGCAATCAAAAAATTGTTTCATTCGAAGATATTTTTCCTGTTGAAACTTCGACAATGGATTATTATCCCACCCAATACAAAATTTTGAAAAGTCGAACGATTGGCAAAAGAATATTAGAAGAATTAAATCTTTCAAATCAGTATGCGTGGTCCACAGATCCGGTTGCTGCGCTGCTTCGATCGGTGGATATTGATCCAATCAAACAATCTCGTCTTGTAGATGTAAGTTTTGTTTCGACAAATCCGGCTCAGGCTGCTGATATTGCTAATGCAGTTGTCCGATTTTACGTTGAGCAAAGTTTAAATAGCAAAATCCAAATGACTCACCAAGCATCTGCATGGCTACAAAGTAAGAGCAACGAAATTCAAAAAAAACTGATTGAATCTGAATTGGAATTTGAGGCAGTAAAACTTAAAAAAGAATTGAGTGATTTGGGAGAACGATATTTACCGAAACATCCGAAAATTCTACGAGCCGAAGAGCGAATTAATGCCATAGAAAAACAGTTGGGCAGACAAGTGATTGAAAATGTGCCTAGAGGAGAGTTGTCGGCTCTTTATACACAACTGGAGCGGGAAGTTGAAAGCAATCGAAAAATTTATGAAACAATGCTTTCACGATTAAAGGAAACCGTAGCTTCTGAAGGTCTTGTTGATACAAATGTGGTCGTTATTGATCGAGCAGAAGTGCCTACGAGACCAATAGCACCGAGAATCTTACTCAATATTTTTCTTGGCATTTTATTAGGATCTTTCGGAGCAGTCGGTCTTTGTCTTTTGTTTGAATCTTTGGATAATACGATTAAGTCGGCAGAAGATATTGAAAAAACAGCCGCTTTGCCTTTATTGGGAGTGGTTGCTCGATGGAATTCTAAAGAGAATGAATTAATCGTTGACCAAGATCCAATCTCAGGTGTTTCCGAAGCGTTTCGCGGCATCCGGACTAGTCTTCTTTTTTCATCGCCTGACAATCCCTTACGATCTCTGATCATCACAAGTCCTCATTCAGGAGAAGGAAAGTCCGTAATTGCTTGTAATTTAGCTGCAGTGATTGCTCATAGCGGTGCGCGGGTATTGCTGATTGACGCTGACATGAGGAAACCTCGGCTCAATCGAATTTTTGAGCAAACAAATACATTTGGCCTCAGTCATGCGTTAACCGATTCAGCTAATTTTTTAGATTTTATTCAAAGGACTCACATTAATAATTTGTCGATTCTGTTTTGTGGTCCCATTCCACCGAGACCCTCCGAATTGGTTGGCTCAAAAAAAATGCAAGTCCTGATTGAAAAGTTAAAAGAACATTTCGATTACATTATATTTGATTCTGCTCCTTTTACGGCTGTGACAGATCCTGTTGTTTTATCTACCCATGTAGACGGTGTCATATTTGTGACACGCTATAATAAAACATCTAAAGATTCTCTTCTTCAGGGGAAACAAAAATTTGCACAGGTGCAATCCAAAATTGTGGGCGCCATTATTAACGATTTCGATGTTAATCAAGAACGTTATCGTTATACAACTTATTCGTATTCATATAATGCTACATACGCGAGTGACGTTCTTCCAAAAGAAGCAGGTCTTGCTTCGTCGAAATCGACCTCTCCAATTATCGCAAAGAATTCTTCAACTTAGTTTTGCGGTTTTTGAATGATTGATATTCATAGCCATATTCTCCCCGGAATTGATGATGGAGCTCGCTCGTGGGAGGAAGCCATTGCTATGTGTCAAATAGCTTGGAATGATGGGATCCAAGTAATCGTTGCCACTCCTCATATGTTCAATGGTGTTTACAACAATACTTCTGAGCTGATTTCTGAACTCATCATTGAACTCCAAACTCGACTTCAAGATGAAGGCAATCCGCTTAAAGCGATATTGGGCGCTGAGATTTATAGTTGTCCAAATTTAAGTGAAATGCTCAATCATCAACCTTCGCTCACTTTAAATGGAAATGGCCGCTATTTTCTTTTGGAATTTCCCCATTCAATTCTGCCTCCGGGCAGTGACAATTATATTTTTCAATTGATATTGAACCAATTTATTCCTGTTATTGTTCATCCCGAACGAAATTTATATATTCAACAGAATCCAAATGCCTTAAAAAAATTGGTAGATCGAGGCGCTTTGTGCCAAATTACAGCCATGAGTTTAACAGGAGGTTTTGGGGAGCGGGCTTCTAATTGTGCGCAGGAACTTTTAAAAAATGACTGCGTTCATGTCATAGCTTCGGATGCCCACAATATTAAAGGACGACCCCCTATTCTTTCTGAAGCACTCAAAAAATTAATCAATATGGTGGGCGTAGAAAAGGCCGAAGAAATGTGCGAATTAATGCCGAGGAAAGTTTTGGGTGAATTTAATGATTAAATCTACCCCAACATTCTTTCTTTATTGGAAGCGGCTGATTGAATTTATGTTGTATGCAACTTTAGGAATAAGCGTTTTCATGTTCGGCGCTGGTTTTGCGAGTGGTTATACACTGCTTGAAGTTTTAACTTTACTGATGTTCCTCAATTTTGTTTTTTATCGTTTTTTTATGTTTTCCTCACCCATAAAAATAAATCCGTTTGCTCTCATTATTATTGTGTGGGGTTTCTTTTTGGCGGTTCAATTAGTACCTCTTCCAGTTTACATGGTCCACATGCTCAATCCAAAATTGGTCACGCTATATGAGAAATTTGCTCCCGAGCGGTTATCGCTGATGAAAATTCCATTGTCTTTAAATGCTTACTCAATGTGGACAGAAACGGGAAAGGCCCTCAGTTATGTTTTCATTTTTTTGATTTCCCTCGAACTTTTTCGAGATAAAAATGCTTTAAAAAGATTTGGTTTTTTCGTTGTTGGAATTGGAGTTTGTTTGAGTCTGGTCGGGCTGATTTTTTATCGCCTCAGTCCTCACAAAGTGTACGGTATTTTTCAATTTGAACAAGCGGCCTCTTTCACTCCTTATTTAAACAAAAATCATTTTCCAAATTATTTAATCATGACTCTTTCCATGACGGCGGCACTGATGTGTCTTACAATAGACCGCTCTGCCTTTTCAAAAGCGAGTAAGTTTAGATCAAAATTAATATGGTTTTCATCACGCGAAGCAACTCCTTTCCTAGTTTTGTTAGGATGTTTTGTGATTCAATTGGTTGCGTTTTTTATTCCCGCGTCGCGAGGAGGGTTATTGGGATTATCAGCTGCTATTGGTATGTTTGGAGTTCTTCTCTTATTAAAATTTCAAAAAAAAGCATCTGTCATAGTATTAATTTCAGGCTTGGTATTTTTATTAATATTCGGAGTTAATCAATCAAAACCCCTTCTTTACAAATTTAAGCTGTTGCATCAAACGCAAAAGGCTGATGACGCTGTTCAATTTCGTTGGTCGAATTGGAAAGATGCAACCAGAATGTTTTTGGATTTTCCCATTTCAGGAATTGGCATTGGAGGTTACTACATTTTATTTCCTTATTATAAATCACTTCCCGAAGCCTCTTATACTTCTCAAACAAATTTTTATCATGCTGAAAATGAATTCCTAGAAGGATTGGTAGAACAAGGTGTGATCGGTTTAAGTTTAATGTTCTTATTGGGAATTTCAATTTATTTATCTTTCTACAAAATGTGGATCAAAACAACGAGCAAAACAATTCATTGGCTTTCGTTGGGATTGGTTTCTGCTTGTTTTGGAATGCTTGCTCATAGTGTTGTGGATTTTCCATTGCACATTCCGGCAAATGTTGCATTGTTTGCGGTATGTGCCGGATCCATCGCGGGAATTACAATGATTGATGGGACGTTAGGAGAATCCTTCGAGAATAATAAATTGAAGATTTTGTTTGGAAGTTTGTTTTTTGGTTTTGTGGTGATTGGAACGATCTTTTCAGGCGTTCCAATCAGCCGGTTTTTGTGGAACCAATGGAGGTCAGATTTTTATTATTCAGAAGCCAAAGACGATTTGAATTTTCTGAATTCCCGACAAAAGATTCCGTATGCAATGGCAGTACATCTTTTTGAAGTTTTAGGGCAGGCAAAAAAATATGGTCCAAATCAAGCCAGAATTTACAAAGCTCTCGGAGAAGCTGATTTTTATCTCAGCTTGTTTTCGAAAGATGAAGCGATTCGAAAAAATTGGTTAAAGGAATCCGAAGCAGCATTTCAAAAAGCATTCCAACTTGAACCGTTTGATGCTTATCACAGTTATAAATTAGGCCAGTTGCATCAAAGTAAAAATGAATATCAATTCGCCGAGCGTTATTTAAAACAGGCTGCAGAACTGGAACCAAAAAACCCGTTTTATCAATTTGAATATGGAAAAAACCAATTAATGCTAGGAAACCAATCATCAGCTCTGTCTTTATTTAATAAAACCCTCAGAATCAACGGCAGTTATGTTCGTCACATTCTCGAATTGTTAATGGATCGGAATGGAACGATCGATCTTGAAGTACTTCAATTTTTATTGCCGGAAGATGAGCCCGAACGGGCTGCAACAAAACGACATTTGGCTGCTTTTTTTGATCAGAAGAATACAACAATAGCCGAAGCGATCAGCCGTTTGCCATAGCCAAATGAATATAAATAATTTGCTCGTAAAAATTTTCGGTTGGAAAGCAACCGTTCTTCATGGCGATCCCAGCAGTTATGATCGTTGGGTTTGGCTCAAGCATCATCTTCTGCCGGGACCGCTCAGAACACTTGAGGCAGGTTGCGGTTCAGGTGCTTACACGATGTATGCTGCAAAAATCGGAAATGAAGCTCTCGGAATTTCTAATAATGTAAATTTTAACCAGGTTGCTGAAACACGGGCGGATATGATTGGCATCAGTGGCGTAAAGTTTCTAACCGCCGATCTCAGAAATTTGGACCGTGAAATCAATAATCTTGGAACGTTTGACCAAATTATTTGTTTTGAGACGATCGAACACATTCTCAATGACCAAAAGGTTGTGAGTGACTTAGCCACTCTTTTAAAACCTGGTGGAAGATTTTTGGTCACGATGCCTTACACAAATCATAAGGCTCTTCTTTACGAACAATTATCCACTTCAGAAGATGGAGGCCACGTTCGGTGGGGTTATACGCATGAGGAAATTCGAAAACTCTTTGCCAATTGTGGATTGGAAATTATCCGTGAAGATTACATCAGCGGATTCGTCACACAGCAATTGATGAATTTGATGCGCATTTTGACGATTATTCATGAAAAATTTGCGTGGATCGTTACTTTTCCATTGAGAATACTGCAAATTTTTGACAGACCGCTGACCAATCTCGTTAGTTATCCTTATTTGAGTGTTGCCGCAATCGGCATCAAACCTAAATCGGCAAGTAAGTGAGCTCATTCATTAAATGAAAGAATCGGATTGACATGAATCAAAAAAGAAAATTTGGAATTGTTGGCCACACGTTAATGAGTTTTGGAACCGATATCCTCACTTATGTGCTGGCTTTTTTAACAAGCATTGTAGTGGCAAGACCCTTGGGGCCGGCGGGAAGAGGAGCGTTTGCGATTATTACGATGTTCAATTCTTATATTGTTTCGCTGTTTCAGCTGGGAATGGGTTCTGCGGCAGAAATGCAAATTGCAAAAAAAGAATATCCACTGGAAACAGTTCACGGTTTTGCCGTTTTGTTTTCGTTTTGTTTAGGAATTTTTACGACCGGTTTATTTTCTATTGTTCATCCCTGGCTTTTCCATAGTTTTTTAGGCAATGCCGATCCTAAATTTTGCTGGCTCGCAGTATTGGCGGTACCTTTTACGGTTTATTCACTTTTGACAGGGAAAATCTTAATCGGGTTAAATGAAATTTCCGTCGTAAATAGTTTTCGATTGTTGAGAGGAATTTACAATTTAGCAGGTTTTGTGTTGCTTTTATTCATGTTCCATTTGGGTCTTACGGGTGCCATAATCGTATGGACATTTGAAGCTATTATCATTTCAGTTGCGCAGGGATGGTGGCTTTTAAAAATGAGTCACTGGCGCCTGAATCTTAATTGGAAAATCATTCGTGAAAGTTTTTCATTCGGATGGAAAGTTCATTTTGCTTTCATTCCCGCCAGCGCGATTCAACAAATGGATGGTTTTGTGCTGAATAATTTTCATGGTCCTCAGCCGGTCGGTTTGTTTTCGATTGCAAGTAATTCTATATTTCGGATTGGCATCATATTTAATTCTGTTTTAACAGCTTCTCAAGCCAAAATTATTGGATATTCAAAAATAGATTCTGAGCGATTAATCAGACGACTTATTAGACACAGTGTTTTTTTGGCCGGAATGATTTCTATTTTTTTATTTTTTACGGCTCATTATTTAATTGTTTTGTTGTACGGCAAAGCCTATTTTCAGTCTGGAACAGCATTGATTATTTTGTCTTTTAGTTTGATCATGATTGCCGTTACAAACTTTCTGGATATTTATGTAGTAGGACAGCTGAAAAAGCCGGGTTTGAGCGGACTTGTTAATTGGACTGATTTTTTTCTGGGACTCGGAATTTATTTTTTTCTAATTCCTAAGTACGGACTTATTGGAACGGCTTGGGCTTATTTATTGATCTGGTCGATTAAAGTGATTGGCTATTTATGGCTGCTTCGTTGGTTCTCTCCAAGAATTCTTTCCGAAACGTTTCTTATAAAACTGGAAGATTTTTTATTTTGGAAACAGAAAATAAGTTTGTTTCTACGCAATTTTCCATCCAAATTAAAGTCGGCATCGACGCCTGCGGGAACTTTAGTGGAAATCACAAATTCATCAAATTAATTTATGAAAATAGCGCTTATTTCAACAGGATTGGGAACAGTTTGGCGCGGATATGAACGTTATACATATGAATTGTTTGAAATTTTAAAGTCGCAAGGTATTGATATTACACTCTTTAAGGGAGCCGGAAAATCTGCCCATAATGAAGTTGTGCTTCCTCATTTTTCACGCGATGGCATTCTTTCCAAGTTTTCTACTTTGTGCGAACCGAAAAGTCCTTATTATTTTGAAGCGCTTTCTTTTTTTGTTTTTCTATTGCCATTCCTGGTGTTTCAAAAATTTGATATCGTTCATTTTACCGATTGTCCTCTGGCCAATTTTTTTTATCACGCGCGGAAGAAATTAAATTTACGTTTCAGCTTTAAAACCCTTTTTACGAATGGCAATCCCATCTCTGACGGTGCTTGCCACCGAGTTGATTATTTGCATCAGTTGACGCCGCTACAAGAAAAGTTAATGAATGAAATTGGAGTGCCGTCAGAAAAGATTTTTACAATACCTTTTGGAGTTCATGTCGATCAATTTCAACAATCTAAAGATTGCCGAATGCTGCGAGCGAAATATGAAATTCCGAAAGATAAAAAGGTAATTTTATCCGTTGCCGCCATTAACCGTTCCCACAAGCGGATCGATTATCTTATTAGGGAAGTGGCGAAGCTTGGGCCTTCCTATTTTTTGTTTGTTGCTGGGCATATGGAAGATCCTTCTTTAGAAAAAATGGCGCGCGAACTTTTAGGAAATCGATTTCAATTCAGGCATATTCCATTTGAGCAGGTCAACGAACTCTATAAAATGGCGGATGTGTTTACTCTGTGTTCTCTCATTGAGGGATTTGGGTTGGCATCGGTTGAAGCGATGAGTTCAAAGGTTCCAGTCGTTGTCCATGATTCTGAACATCATCAATGGTTAGTCGGTTCAATTCATTCACTTGTTGATTTAAGCCGTGAGGGAAATCTGGCTTCAAAAATCCAATTTCTCATGGAGCATCCTGAAATTTCTTCTGAAATGATTCAAATGAATTTTGAAAATGTTTTCCGCCGGTTTAACTGGATGTTTTTAAAAGAGGCATATTTGGAAATGTACCGGAAAATTTCAGGACAAGTAAATTCGGAGTACTCACTTGCAAACTTCCAAACTCTCAACCAATAGAATTCTGTTTGGATTTTACATTTTTCTTGTTCCTCTATTTTTATTATTAATCTCACTTGAGATTTATCTGCGGTTCAATTTCCACAGTTTTTTTAAAGAGCGCGACATTCAATCGTTTCATCCTTTTCTTCAAAGCGTTCCGGTAAAAGGAGACCATGAATTTCACATTAATTCAGCTGGTTTTCGAGGACGTGAAATTCAAAAAGAAAAAAGTCCCGGGATTTATCGAATTTTTATTATGGGCGGGTCTGCGGCCTTTGGAATTAATGTATCTTACGAGAAAAGTCTTTCTGCAATTCTGGAAGAAAAACTTCAAGTCCGTTATCCGGAAAGAAAAATAGAGGTTATTAATGCTGCTGTTCCTTGGTATAGCACGGAGCATTCCCTCATTTCTTATTTATTCGATGTCAAAGATTACCAGCCGGATATGATCATCATGTGGCATGGAATCAATGACTTGTACCGTTCATTCAGTCCTAAGCGTTTTGCATTTGGACAATATAAATCAGATTATTCTCACTTTTACGGTCCCGTTTCGCGGATGACATTTCAACATTTTAAGGCCGAACCGATCATCAGCATTTATCTTCTTTCGATGGTTTATTTGATCCGGATATTTTATAGAATTATTTCTGCTGATAAAGCAGCCGTTTATATGATGAGGCCAACAGACATAAAAGATTTTCCAAGCCTAAATTCTTTTTCGCGTAATTTGGTTTCCTTTATTAATTCAACACACGCTGATCATGTACAGCTGATTTTAGGAACGCAGCCGGTCATTTATCGTGAGGATTTAACCAAACAAGAGCTGGACAGCCTTTGGGTTTATTTTACAATGTGCGAAACAAACGGCCGCTTCCCAAATTTAAAATCCATGATTTACGGAATGAATCAATTCAATCAAACGACAAAAGAGATTGCTGCAGAACATCAAATTCCATTAATTGATTTGGAAGCTAAAATTCCAAAAACAGGCGAATTTATGTGGGATGATTGTCATTACACGAAGAAAGGAAATCTATTAGTTGCTCAAGAAATTTATGATTTCCTGACGAAGGGCAATTATCTTGAAAAGGCCGCTTAAATGATAAAAAATACAGGAACCATGTTCGATTCTTTTTCTGAGCGAATTACGCCGGACCAAACTGAAAAGGGAATTATTTCCATTCATTTAAAGCGCTATTTGTTTGCGCGTGATTATTGTCGAAATAAAGAAGTGCTCGATGTCGCTTGCGGAACCGGCTACGGTACTTATGAGTTGGCGCAAGTATCGCGCAAGGTAATTGGGGTTGATCTATCGGATGAATCCATTCAATACGCTCATGGCCGCTATCAAAGAGAAAATATTTTATTTCAAACCATGGATGCTTGTCGTTTAATTTTTCAGGATAAGAGTTTTGACACAGTTTGTTCTTTTGAAACGATTGAACATCTGCCGGACTCCAAAACTTTTCTGAGTGAAATCAGCCGAATTTTAAAGCCCGATGGATTTTTTTTAGTTTCCACGCCTTGTGTCAAAAAAAGTACGAATCATCCGGAAAATCCTTTTCATTATCAGGAATGGTCATCTCAGGATTTTAAAACTTTGTTGAACAGCTATTTTAAGTCCGTTCAACTTTTCGGCCAGAGGAGAAAACAAAGCACCCTTCACAAATTTCTTCAACGCGCTGATTTTTTAAACCTGCGTAGAAAAGTGTCCCAATCTTTCAGTAAGAAAATAGTTGGAGTCACCAAAACCGCGCTATTTGCAGAAATGAGTTTGGATGATCTTGAGATTGTTGAAAATAATTTGAACGATGCTCTTTATATGATTGCGATTTGTTCTGGACTGCGGCCGAAAAAATGAAAGTAGCCCATGTCATTATGAGTGGAGAAGTAGCGGGTGGACAAATCATTTGTGAACGTATTCTCACGGCACTTCGGAAACGCGGAGACGATGCAATTGTCATTTCACCGAATGAAGGCCATTTTACAGACCGTCTAAGAGAAAAAAATATTCCTGTTTTTCTGATTCCGTTTCGAAAAACCTATCATATCAACCGCGCTTTTCAATTGGCCCGATTGTTAAAACAGGAAAAAGTTGATTTATTGCACACACATGCAATGGTGCCAACAAACGTGTTATCGAGATTGGCTGCTAAAATGGTTGGAATTCCGTGTATTTCGCATATTCATGCTGAAAACATGTTTAATAAAAACCCGCTTATTCGCAGCTATCAAATTTGGTTCGATCGCCTGACGTCAGAACAATGTTTTAAATTAATCACGGTGTCAGAAGCAACGAAACAAAGTTTGATCCAGGAAAAAATACCCGCCAATCACATTGAAGTTATTTTAAACGGAATCTATCGGAATGAAGTGATAACACCTCAAATTTGTCGCGAGGACATTTTGAAAAAATGGTTAATTCCCGAGAGTCATCATTTAATTGGGATGGTTGGGCGTTTGAGTCCTTTAAAAGGGCTTGATGAATTTTTTGAATCTATGGTTATCGTCCACAAACAGATTTCTAACACTACAGCTTTAATTGTTGGAGAAGAGCTGGAGTTTAATGGACAGTATGAGCAAAAACTTCGCGAGCAGGCAAAAAGACTTGGTCTAAGCGGAAACCTGATTTTTACGGGATATCAAGCTGATTCAATTTCGTTGATCAATGCAATGGATTTTTTGGTCGCTCCTTCTAAAACAGAAGGACTTCCAATCACTATTCTGGAGGCCATGTCTGTTAAAAAAGCAGTCGTTGCCTCAAATGTTGGCGGCATTGGTGAACTGGTTCAGGATGAAGTAACAGGTTTATTAGTGCCTGCCGGAAATTCAAATCAGTTAGCTCAAGCGATCTTGAGACTACTAACAAACAAGAAATTAATTAAACAAATGGGCGAACAAGGTTTTCTCAGAGTAAAAGAGAGTTTTACAGAAGAAAAAATGGTGAACCAAATTTTTGAAATATACCAACAGGCTTTAGGAAAATCGAATGGCAAATATAGCAAAAACTGATCCCGAACAAGTTTGGACTCACGTCTGGCAGAATCATTTTTCCGATGAAGAAAACTGGCTCGACATTGAACGAGAACAAAAAAGCATCCGATGGAAAAAAATAAAAAAACTGGTTCTCGAAAAATATGATTCATTTTCAGGTCTTGAGACGATTGAAATCGGTGCCGGCCGCGGGACTTATTCATTGCTCATGAGTTTGGAAAGTGCACGCGCAAGTCTTTTGGATAATAATGAACAAGCATTTCTCAGAGCCAAAGAATTTTTTCACTCTTGGTCAAAAGAATTTACGCCTGTTTTGTCCGACGCATTCCGGCTTCCGAATCATTTGACCGGACGATTCGATATTGCAATGTCCTATGGATTTGCCGAACATTTTGTTGGATCTGAACGCACGGAAGTATTTAAAGCTCATATGCAATTGTTAAAATCGGGAGGTCTTCTTGTTCTGAGCGTTCCGAATCGTTTCTTTTTGCCTTATCGTTTGGGAAAGTGGACGCTTGAAGCGTTCAATAAATGGGAATTTGGTCTGGAAATTCCTTTTTCAAGAAGTGAACTTTTGAACATTGCAAAGACCATCGGTCTTAAAAACGTGCAAGTGATCGGTTCCGGAGTAATTGAAGATACATGCAATTTTTGGCTCACGCAGCGTCTCATTCATTGTCCTGTTTATTTTTGGGATCGTTTTATTTCTCCCATTTCAAATCGGAAAGCCGGACTCGTTCCTCTGAAGTCTCGATCGTTTTATTTTCCTTATCATCCTGAAACACCACTGGATGATTGGCTGGGTTACGCACTTATTTTAGTCGGAGAAAAACCATAAAACCTTCACGAGTTAAAATTTCTGACGGTCGCGAGAAAAGCTTATTTGCCTTCCATCTTGTTTTTTGGATTGCCGCCCTTTTTTTGGGCGCTTGCCATAATTGGGCTGTCCGTCACGTGATGGATGAGGATGGAATTTCTTATTTCGACATGGCCGATGCTTATTTTCGCGGCGACTGGAAAGTAGCCATCAATTCTTTTTGGAGTCCTTTTTATCCATGGCTGCTTGGGCTTGCGATGAAAATTTTACATCCAATACGTTATTGGGAATTTGGAATTGCCCATCTTGTTAATTTTCTAACCTATGTTGTTTCATTGGCGTGTTTCAGTTTTTTCATGACAGAACTGATACGTTATAAAAAATCAAAGTATCGTCCAGGAACTGTTGAGCTGCCCGAATGGATTTGGATTTGTTTTGGATACACTTTATTTATCTGGTCCAGCCTCAATCTCAATGACATGCTTTTTGCGACGCCTGACGTTTGCGTGACTATCTTTGTCTATCTTGCTTTTGGTTTTCTCGTTTGTATTTGGAACGGAAGCCGGGATTGGCTGACTTTTATTCTGTTTGGTTGTGTGCTTGGGCTCGGATATTTATGCCGCGCTTACATGTTTCCTCTGGCATTTATTTTCTGGGCATGTGCTTTGATCTCAATGCGAAATTTGAAGAAGGCAATTCCACGCGTGCTTGTTTCAGTATTTTTTTTCTTGATGTTTGCCATACCTTTGTCGATCGCAATTTCAAAAACGCAAGGCCGCGCCACATTCGGCGATCAATTTTCAACCAAATATTTTACGCATGTCAATAATCTCGATTGGTACGTCAATGACGGCGTGTCTGAATTCGGCGTTCCGCTTCATCCGCCGCAGAAAGTTTTTGATGCTCCCAAAATTTATCAATTTGCTACATCTTATCGCGAAACTTATCCGCTTCATTACCGACACGCTTATTGGCAGCAAGGCCTTAAGCCAAAATTTAAATTGGGGGAATATTTAAAATTTCTCGGGAAAATGGGCGTCTATTATTATTATGTTGCTTTTGTACATCATCTTGGAAGTATTTTTGTGGTGTTCCTCATTCTTTTTTTAATGAGCGATTATTCCTATGGACAGCGTTTTAAGAATCTTTTTAAGCAGTGGCCTATTTTCATTCCAGCTCTTTGCGGTTTGGGAATATTTTTCCTGATTCATCCGGCTTGGCGCTACATTTTTCCGTTCGTTACAGTAATGATCATGGCACTTTTTTCCAGTGTTAGACTCCGGGAATCATTGGAAACAAAAAAACTCATTGTTTATTCAATGTTGACCGTAGTCGGGTTTATGTGGATTCCAATCAGTGCTTATGGAGGCAAGAGAGTGGTCAAAACAATTTTGGATCTCACTCAAGGAGAAACGCCGTCAAGTCATGTTGAGTGGCAGGTGTATGATGGTTTAAAACGAATGGGAATTCAAGACGGTGATCCGGTTGCTTCCCTTGGAAGTTCGAACTCCGTCTATTGGCCACGTTTGCTTCGCTCGCAGATTATTTCTGAACTGCCAGATGATCAAATCGAATTTTTTTGGCGGTCTAATCCTGATAGACAGGCTCTTGCACTCAAGGCTTTTAAGAGTACCGGTGCAAAAGTTCTTGTTGCTGTGAATGCACCGCCCAATGCACTTCAGCGTGGATGGAAGCGAATCGGCGAAACCAACCATTATGTTTATTTTTTGCAAGCTTAATTCATGAAGCGGCCTTTCGTTTTTTTAAGCACGGCTTTTTATTTGTTGTTGTTTCTTTTTCTTCTTCATCACACTTCTCTGGCTCCCGAAATTCTCGGCCGTTATAAAATTTCCTACGTAATTCTCTTACTTGTCTATTTATTATTTTTGATCCCATTCATCAAAATGGTACATGTACTTGATGCGTTTCACCGCCGTTTGAAATTTCGGAATATAATTTTGACAAATTTGATCCACTTAACTTTATTTGCTGCGTCAGTATTTCTTGCGCTTCTGCCACTCGAAGTTTATCTGAGAACCCATTACAATCAACTCTTTGCCTATAAGAGCATTGAAGCGTTTCATCCCTTCCTCCAGATTCAGCCGGTAAAAAATGATCCTCTCAGGCTTTTAAATTCATACGGATTTTATGGGCCAGAGATTCAAAAGAAAAAACCAGAAAATACGTTCCGTATTTTTATTTTAGGAGGTTCAACCGCAGCCGGAGAACACAGCCGAATTCTTGAACGGTTGCTTAAAGAACGTTATCCCAATCAAAAAATTGAAGTGTTGAATGCGGCTTATCAATGGTACACATCAGAACATTCAATCATTGATTATTTATTTCGCGTGAAAGATTTCGAGCCCGATTTGATTATCTGCTGGCATGGGATTAATGATTTGCACCGCTCTCTTTTTTCGAAGTCGGTGAGTCACGGTGAATTTCAATCTGATTATTCACATTACTACGGCCCAATGGCGCGAATGGTGTTTGATTATTTTAGGCCTCCGCCAGTTTTAAAAATTTCGCTTCTGTCAGTTCAACTAGGCGTTGAACAGCTCAGCTATTTTTTAATTCAATGGAAATGGAATCTCCAGACGCCCCATTTTCAAGGCACTGATTCTTATGAGTTCCCAAGCTTGATTTCGTTTCGCCGCAATATGGATTCGCTCATTCAAATTCTTCAAACGGACGGTGTCAAATTAGTATTGGGAACCCAGCCGTTTCTTTATCGGGAAGGATTAAGTGATCGGGAACTAAAAAGTTTGTGGGGTTATCGCTTATTGTCTGAACGATCACAAGTTTACCCCAGTTTGAAATCCATTGCTCAAGCAATGAATCAGTTCAATGAAGCAACCAAAGATCTTGCCAAAAAATACAATATTCCCTTCGTAGATCTGGACGCTCAAATGCCAAAGACAAGCGAATATTTATCCGACGATGTTCATTACACAACCAAAGGTCAGACGCTGGTTGCCGAACTTTTTTTTCGCGAACTTGCAAAGGAACAACTCCTCAAATAATTGAATTTTAAGCGTTAATTCAGGTTTAACTACATCTTAAAATACTTTATAATACCCTTTCCCTATGCCGCAATTAAAGAATCAAATTCCTACGGGTTTTGATCATCCAACTTCTGAACCGAAAGACGCCGAAGAATTTAGCAAGTGGCAGAAAGCCAATCGAAATTGGTGGCAGAACCATCCCATGCGTTACGATTGGCGCGATCAAATCCAGGCCGGCGAATTTTCGAAAGAATTTTACGCTGAAATTGACAACCGTTTTTTTTCTGCCGTAAGAGAGTACATGCCTTGGTCGAAAATTCCGTTTGATCCGCTCATTGATTTTCAGTCTCTTCGCAATCAAAACGTTTTAGAAATTGGGGTAGGCAGCGGTCATCATGCCCAATTATTGACTGAATATGCGCGCTCATTCACGGGAATTGATCTGACGGACTATGCGGTACAGAGTACCGCTGAACGGATGCGTCTTCGAGGTTTAAATGCCAAGATCTGCCAAATGGAAGCCGAATCTTTGGATTTTCCGGATGCCGTGTTTGATTTTGTTTGGAGTTGGGGAGTCATTCATCATTCATCAGCCCCTCAAAAGATAATCAGGGAAATTCAGCGCGTTTTAAAACCCGATGGCGTCGCAATCATCATGGTTTATCACAGAAATATTTGGAATTATTATATTCAAGGCTGGCTTCGCGGAATTTTTCAGAGCTATTTTCTAAGAGGTAAATCCATTCATGAAATTATTCAATTCGAAAATGACGGTGCAATCGCGCGTTTCTATTCCATCTCGGAATGGCGCTCGCTAACGAGTGCATATTTAAAAGTTAAAAACATTCAAATTTTCGGCAGCAAAGCGGATTTGATTCCGCTTCCTGCCGGCAAATGGAAAAATCTATGTCTTCGATTTTTTCCAAATTGGCTCAGCCGGTTTTTCACAAACCAGTTACAATTGGGTACTTTTTTAGTCTCCGCGTTAAGGAAAACATGATCCAATTTTCCAAAACAGCCGAAAAATTATCGATTCGAGCTACTGTAACTGCTGCAGTATACACCTACAATAATGCGGGGCCGCTCCTCAGAAAAGTGCTTGAAGCGATTGCATGGGTGGACGAAATAATCGTCGTCGACATGGAAAGCACGGATGAGACAAGAGCCATTTGTGCTGAATTTACCGGCAAAATTTTTGTCCGCAATGAAAACGAAAACATCAATTTCAATTTTAATTTCGGATATGGACAGGCAACTTCTGATTATATTCTTCATATTTCCAGCGACTATCTCATTTTACCTGAATTGAAGCAGGAAATTTTAACCCTATTGTCATTATCACAAGAGAAACGGGCGGATATTTATGAAGCGCATATTACCAATTTCTATTTTGGGAAACCCATCAGACTTTCCATTTGGGAACATACGAAGATTCCTCTTCTTTTCAAAAAAGGAACCGTTCAATATCCAACTTATCGAATCGAGGCGTGGGCTCAGCTTTTGTCGACGCACAGAGCTGTGCTCAAAAATCGGATTCAACATCATACGGTCGAACGGATTTCTGATTTGATTAGAAAATATAATCGCTATTCAGATATCGAAATCCGGAATAATCCAGAAGTCATTCCGTTGATTCAAAATCCAATTCTGCTGGGGTTTTGGAGCATCGCGAATATATTCAATAACTTTTTTTTCCAAGGCGGGTTTAAATACGGAATGCACGGATTCATCGTTTGCTTTCTTCAGGGATTTTATTATTTTCTTCAGCGGGCCAAGAGGTGGGAAAGAGATTGGGTAGAAAAACAAAAAGAAACTTGGCATTCAGAGTTGCAAGACTGATATGAAGAATAAAATGAAGCTAGGCGTTATCGGTTGCGGTTATTGGGGTCCCAATTTAATCCGCAATTTTGCAAAACTTGAAATTGCTGAACTGGTAGCGATTGCCGATACCGATTCTCGCAAACGCTCCTCGATGAAACGGCTTTATCCGAAGCTTGAGCTTTATTCTTCCGGTGAGGATTTAATCCGGCAAAAAAATATCGATGCGGTTGCAATTGTCACGCCCGTTTCGACGCATTATCCATTAGCTAAATCTGCATTGAAAAACGGGAAACATGTTTTGATTGACAAGCCCATGACCGAAACCGTCGAGCAGGCAGAAGCGCTTATTCGTTTGGCTCGAAAACGGAGGCTCGTGCTGATGGTTGACCATACGTTTGTCTATTCTGGAGCAGTTCGAAAAATCCGTTCTTTGATTCAATCCGGCAGCTTGGGTGATATTTATTATTATGATTCTGTTCGTGTGAATCTGGGACTTTTCCAGCATGACGTCGATGTCCTTTGGGATTTGGCGCCGCATGATTTTTCTGTGATGAGTTCTCTGCTCAAAAAGAAAGTTAAAGAAATATCTGCCATCGGCTCCCGTCCGGTGCGTCGAGGTGAATGGAAACCAGAAAGCGTGGTTTATATCGCCATCCGGTTTGCGGATCATACCTTGGCTCATTTTCATTTAAACTGGCTTTCTCCGGTTAAGGTGCGTCGTACGTTAATTGGCGGCAGCCGGAAGATGGTCGTCTATGATCATTTAGATCCGGACAATCAAGTTAAAATTTTTAACAAAGGAATTCATGTCAAAACCGATAAAGATCGTTCCAAAGTATTGATTCAATATCGAGTAGGAGACATGTTTGCGCCCAAAGTCGATCAAACTGAGGCGCTTGAACTGGTCTGCCGAGATTTTATCAAATGCATTCGAAACCGCAAAAAGCCTGATGCGGATGGCGAAGCCGGTCTTCAGGTGGTTCGGCTTTTGAAGGCAGCGGAACGATCGCTTCGAAAAAATGGGGAATTTGTTTTGTTATGAGCGCGCCATTTTTATTTCAACGAATTGCTTCAGATGTCAAATTGGGAAAAGACGTCATCGTTCATGATTTCGTCAATCTATATGGTTGCGAAATTGGGGATGGTTCGAAAATTGGGACGTTTGTCGAGATTCAAAAAAAAGCCAAAATCGGAAAAAATTGCAAAATTTCTTCTCATTCTTTTATTTGTGAAGGAGTCACAATCGAAGATAATGTTTTTATTGGCCATCACGTTGTATTTATTAATGATAAGTATCCTCGAGCTACCAATCACGAACAAAAATTACAAACCGAAAAAGATTGGAAAGTCGAACCGACGCTTATCCGAAAAGGAGCTTCGATCGGAAGCGGCGCCATTATTTTGTGCGGTTTAACCATCGGAGAAAATGCGATTATCGGTGCAGGGAGTGTCGTAACCAAAAATGTCCAGCCAAATGCTCAAGTTGCCGGCAACCCGGCAAAGCCGTTATAGAAAAAAGGTACGAATTGGAATTGATGCGACAGCTATTGTAGCTAATGGGAAGGGTGTTTGCCGGTACGAAAAAAATTTGGTGCGTTTACTGATCCAGCTTGAATCGGATTTTGAATATTTCGTTTTTATAAATGAAAATTATTCGAAATATTTGAATTTGCCGCAAGGCAATTGGCACTTAAAGCCGATTCATGTTTGGAAGCAAATGATATGGGAACAACTGCAATTTCCTTATCAGTCAAGAAAATTAAGTTTGGATTTGTTGCACTATACAAATTATCGTTTGCCCAGTTGGGCGTCGGCACCAATCGTGCAAACAGTTTTTGAAGTGCCTTATTTGATTCCTCAGAAAAAAGCAAATTGGTATGCTCCGATTTCAAATCAGATGACAAACGTTTTTTTCCCAAGAAGCTTACAGCTTGCCAGGCGGATTATCGTGGCCTCCTATGATATGCGTGATCAGCTCATTCATCATTTTCAAGTTCCAGAACAGAAGATAAGAGTCATTTATCCTGGCTGCGAAGATTCATTTCGTCCTCAACACGATCAAAAAGTTCTTTTAGATATGCAAAAGAAAATAAATTTACCCAAGTCCTATATATTAAGTTTTGCGACTGGTGATCCGCGAGAACAAACGGAATTTGTTTTGAAAGCATTCAGACAAGCAAGGAAAAATCCGTCCTTCCAGATGAAACTGGTTCTGGTCGGAAATTTCAAAGGTTTAATCTCGGAAGAAGGTATTGTTTCATTGCCTTATTTGTCAGAAGAAGAGTTAATCGCTGTTTATCAGAGCGCTTCGCTTTATGTCGACTCGTCAATCTATGAAGGATTTGGTTTCCATGTGGTAGAAGCGATGGCATGTGGAATTCCCGTGATCGCTTTTAAGACAACATCCATACCAGAGATTTTGGGTTCTTGCGGTGCTTATATTCTACCTGATGATTCTCCAGACGTTTTGGCCAGAACAATGATAGAAATTTTGAGCAATTCCAAATTAATGAAAGAAAATTCTGAAAATGGATTAAAATGCGCTAGAAAATTTAATTGGAAAAAAACAGCTGAACAAACCCTGTCTGTTTATGAGGAAGTTTTAAATGCAGAAAACCGAAGTTAAAAATTCTATCTTGTATTTATTGTGGATCGGTTTTTTTGCTGCCGCATTGGTTTTGGTTCCGGGTTATTTAGGAATGATCATTGCACGGAACCAATGGCAGATGTTAATGCTCCTGGTTTTAGGAATTGGTTTAATCAGTTTATATTTTAGCGAGTTTCGTTATTTAATTTTTTGCTCTTTTATCGTTTTTTTATTTGCGGAATCTGGAAATGCTCATGTTTCTACGATTTTGGGAACTCTTCGTTGGATTTTGCTTGGTACCATGTCTATCACGGCTCTTTTCCATTGGATTATGGGTCGTGTTCCAAGCCGTTTTCGTTCGATTGATTTTTGGGCTGTTGCATTTCTTGGTTTGGCTTTTTACTCCTACAATTATTCAATTGCTTCCTCTCTCACTTTTGAACGTTCTCTTGCGACAACACTTTTATATTTAGCTGTATTTTGGGGAGTCTGGATTTATGTTCAAGAAGAACGAAATATAACGATTGTCATTCATGATTTTTTAAGAATTTCATTCGTTGTTTTTCTCTTGGGATTCAAAAGCTTAACTCACGATCGTTTCTTAGGATTATTCAGCAACCCAAATTCTGTGGCAGCCTATTCAACCCTTATTGCTCCGCTTGCTTTATGGAAGTATGTTCAAGACCGGAAAAAGTTCGATTTATTTTTTTTATTTATAGTTTTTGTCAGTCTCACCTTAACTCAATCAAGAGGAGGAATGATCGGCGCCGTAGTAGGAGCCACTTATTTTTTAATTATGAATAAGCCGAAGAAACGGCCAGTCATTTTTATGTGCGCCGTATTTTTCTTGACGCTATTTTTTCTATATTTAGAATTATTTGGAACTTCCTTGGTCAGAGAATTCTTTCGACTGGAAAATTTTGCAACAGGAAGCGGACGATTTGAAGCGTGGAGAGAAGTATGGCGATTAATCAAATTACGTCCTTGGTTAGGTTACGGATTTGGGACAGAGGATCAATTATTTGCCCGGTTTGATATTATTTTCATGGAGCATACCGGAGCTTATGCTCACAATACTTTTCTCGGTTTAGTGAGTCAGGTAGGTATCATTGGCGCATTTATTTTTTTCGTGCCTTTGTTTTATTTTATATTTTATCAAACTTACTTTCTTAATCAGATTCCTTTAAGTGAAAAACGTTCTCTTCATTTAGCTATCAACGCTTCCATTATTGCTGTCTTAGCTCTTGGGTTTTTTGAAAGTATGATTTATTCAGCCGGCAATCCTTTTTCTTTCCCTTTTTGGATTTTAGTGGTTTTTTCATATCAGCTCTCCGGTACCTATATTACAAATGAGGACAAAATCTAAAATTTTCGAGAAGAAAATTGAAGTTTCAAAATTATGTGCGGGATAGCGGGTATTTATTCTTTTGAAAAACCACTCAGTGGTGGTGATAAAACAATCTGTAGCAGGATGTTGCACTCACTTCACCATAGAGGACCGGATTCGGAAGGATTGTATCAAGCAGAAAAAGTAATTTTTGGACATCGAAGATTAAGTATTCTCGATTTATCCTCTGCAGCTCATCAACCTATTTGCAACGAAAATGAAACTCTTTGGCTGGTTTATAACGGAGAAATTTATAATTACCGCCAATTACGCGACGAATTAATCGGGAAGGGACATCGTTTCAAATCAAAAACAGATTCCGAAGTTATCCTCCATTTATATGAAGAATATGGGACGGATTGTTTAACTCATTTGCGAGGAATGTTTGCTTTTGCATTATGGGATGAAACCAAAGGACAATTGTTTCTAGCTCGGGATCGCATCGGAATTAAGCCGCTTTATTATTTTCAAGATTCTTCATCTTTAATTTTTGCCTCTGAAGTTCGTGCAATTCGAGCTGCAGATTTAATGCCATTAGACGTTAATTTTGAATCAGCTGTCCAATTTTTGCAGTTCGGCTCGATTCCTGAACCTTCAACCACTTTCGAACAAATCCATTCGTTAGCCGCAGGTCATTTCTTGATCGCCAATTCTGACGGTGTATTCGTGAAACGTTATTGGAGTCTCGTTGAAGTTTTACTTCGAGACCAAACAAAATTAATTTCTGGAAAAACAATTCGGAGCATGTTGCAGGAAACCGTTCAACAACATTTGTTAAGCGATGTACCCGTTGGAATTTTACTTAGCGGAGGAATGGATTCCTCAAGTTTAGTCGCTTTGGCCCAACAATCTTCATGCAAACTTCATACGCTTACGATTTCCTTTGAAGAATCAAATTATGACGAATCCGAATTTGCCCGGCTCGTCAGCCAAAAATTTAACACTCAGCATCATGAATGTCGCGTCACTTCGCAACTCGTTTTAGAACATTTAGACGATTTTTTTGATGCGATGGACCAGCCGACGATTGATGGCCTCAATACTTTTTGGGTGTCAAAATTGGCAAAGGGCGAAGGTTTAAAAGTTCTTTTATCCGGTTTGGGAGGAGATGAAGTATTTGGAGGTTATCCTTATTTCAAATATGCGCATCGTTTGCTTTTTCTTCTCCCTTATTTGAAACAAATGCCATTATTTTTGCGCTCTTGGTTTCTTAAAGGATTTAGTGAATTTGGCAAAGGAATCGGATTGTTAGGAGCTAATCGTTTGCAATTTCTAATGGAACCTACTTTGCCTAATGTTTATCGTGTATACCGGGGATTATTTGCACCAGATGTTCTGAACAGATTGTTTCCTGATCATCTAGAAGTGCTTGATTCTTCATTAGATTCGCAACTGCATTTTATGTCTCATAAAGAAAAGGTTACTTATTTGGAATGCGATCGATATCTAAAAAATCAACTCCTACGTGATACAGATGTGATGGGGATGAGCCAATCCGTAGAAATTCGGGTTCCATTTTTGGATCACGTATTTGTTGAGTCGCTTTTAGGACAAAAATTAGAACGAAATGAGAGCAAACGTTTATTAAAGGAAGCTCTTAAAGACGATCTTCCGCCAGAGATTCAAAATCGAAAAAAAGCGGGTTTTATTTTTCCGATGGCAGATTGGTTGACTTCAACCTTAAAATCTTGTGTAGAAGAAGTGCTTTTGGATCGAAATGATGGGATTCCGCTTAATCAATCAGAAGTTGAAAAAATATGGCGTCAATTTTTAAGAGGTGAAATTCATTGGTCTCAACCATGGTCTCTTTTTGTGTTAAAGCGTTGGCATAACGAAGTTTCTTCTTTAATTTCAGATCATGTCTCCTAAAGTTTCCATCATCATTCCAGTTTATAACGGCGCAGCTTTTATTTCCGAAGCCATAGAAAGTATTTTCAATCAATCTTTTCAGGATTTTGAATTAATTGTGATTGACGATGGTTCGACAGATGAAACTCAAGAGATCGTGCATCAATTTGGGAAACGGTTAGCATATTTTTATCAGAAAAATCAAGGCCGAGCAGCCACACGCAATGCAGGTCTGAAAAAAGCAAAAGGTTTGTACGTCGCTTTTTTAGATGCTGATGATTTTTGGAACTCCGATCGTCTTGAAAGAGGAGTTCGTGTTCTGGATTCTGAATCTGACATCGGGCTTGTCCACGGAACGATTGAAATTATAGACTCACAGGGAAATTTGGACGAAAGACAAACGAAATGGGCTCACACATTTTACCGTCAGGAACTAAAAAAAGGATCGGGTTATGTGAGATTGTTGCAAGGTTGTGCTATATTTTCATCTGCCGTGCTCTTTCGAAGAGAGTTTATCGATCAGGTTGGTTATTATGACGAGTCTTTTCCGATTTATGAAGATTACGATTGGTATTTGCGATTTGCATTAAAATATCGTATGAAATTATTAGAGGGACCAGCTCTTATCAAATATCGGCTCCATCCATCAAATTCGTTTACTCAATTTACTCCTGATGAAATCGCAAAAATTTATCTAGCAATTCTTGATAAACAGCTGAATGAAATTCATTCTCAGCTGCTCGATCGAAAATTTAAAAGCCATGTGCTTAAAAAAATGGTTGAATTTCATTGGCGACTTCACGACAAGGCTCATATCAAAACCAAGGCGTTTGAAATAGCGCGGCTCAATCCACGTTTATTTTTGGATTTGCGTTTATTAATCCGTTTCATGCTTTCATTATGAATATTCTTCACATTATCTCAAGTTTATCAGCCAGAACCGGCGGACCAGCAAAAGCTGTGCTTGAAGTTTCGCAAGCACTGTCTGAACAACAGCAAAAAATTACGATTTTTTCAACGGAAGATCGATTTCGTCAATTTAAAGGAATCGATGAATTTCAAAGGCAGGGAATTGAGATCCGCCTTTTTGAAAGTTTTGGACGATATTGTTATGCTCCGTTACTTCGAAACGAATTAGAGCGGCGCATTAATACTTTTGACGTTGTCCATATTCACGGGCTTTGGACTTATCCGACGTGGGCAGCGAGTCAAGTTTCATTTAAGCATCGAATTCCATATGTCATTCGTCCTTGCGGCATGCTTGACCGTTACTGTTTGTCTCATCATGAAATCAGAAAGAAAATTTATTACGAATGTGTGGAACATCAGAATCTGAAACGAGCCGCTGCGATTCATTTTACAAGCGAAGCAGAACGTGAGCGCTCTCTTTATCCGGTTGATGTTCCAACGGCAATTCTTCCTTTGGGAATTAATTTGAATGATTATATTTTGCCGCCGTCGGGCAGATTTAAGAAAAGATACCCACAACTAAAAGATAAAAGGATCATTCTTTTTTTAGGTCGAGTCAATTTCAAGAAAGGACTCGATTTATTAATTCAAGCTTTCAACGAAATTGTGCAAAAAATTCCATCTGCTCATTGCGTGATTGCAGGACCAGATGATGAAGGTTATGGAAAAAAACTTAGAAATTTGATTGAGCAGAAAAAAGTTCAAGGTCACATAACATTTGTCGATTTTGTCGACGAAAAGGATAAATTGGAACTTCTTGGGGATTCCGAAATTTTTTGTCTTCCCTCGCGGCAGGAAAATTTTGGAATCGCGATGATTGAAGCCATGGCTGCCGGTCTTCCTGTTGTCATCAGTGATCAAGTTAATTTGAGCCATGAAATCAAGTTGGCTGGAGCAGGTTTGATCACTTCTTTGGACAGCAAAGAATTGACGTCGGTACTTTTAGAATTGTTGAACAACGATCAGTTAAGGACGTCTATGATTCAGAATGGAAAAGCATTTGTGAAAGAAAACTATCAATGGCAATCCGTAGCTCAAAAGTGGCTTGAAACTTATGAAACTTTAACCGATTCCAAGGAATTATCTCCGGTTTGAGTTTTCTTTTCAGTTTCTTTTTCAATAAAATCATAGATTTTAGAAGCAATATAAGATGACATCTCATCAGAGTAATGGATGCGGTCGACATAAAGCGGTTTATTTAAATTTGTTTGCATATCTGCCAGCCATAAAAAATTTTCACCGACTTGTCCGTCTTTAAATAAAGTTTCCATCCTTGGATAAACATTTTTTGATCGATAAAATCTCGGGTCTTGTTTTGTTTCCTCATCGATGAATGGGTTTAAGTCCAGATTATATTGATAAAAAGGAACAGGCTGCCAAACGAAAACCGTTTTAATGTCGTATTCTTTCCCGATTTTTTCAATCATTGTTTTATTTGATAGATAACGTTGAATGATCGGTTTTGTCATTTCATTTTTTTCTTCGGACTCCCATCGTTTTTTATTTTCTCTATTTTTTTTAAAGTGTTTGAATATTTTAAACAATGGGAATTGAGAAAAAAGAGGCGAAGTTTTCCCATCGAAAAGCAGCTTCAAGTTTTCCGTATACAGCGGTTCGTTGACAGAGCACTCATTTAATCCATCAAAGAAGATGGCCATATCGGGCTGAAATCCGGAAAGAATCAATTGCTCAAAAAATGCCCGTTCTTGTAATGAGAAGAATGCTCCTTGTGAAAAATTATAGATACTTACTTTTGGTTGATTGGACGATGCAAGAAGATCTTGTAAATGTGAAGCAATTGTTTCCTCATCAGAAACTCCCCAACCGAAACCGGTAGAGCCGCCAAAGAAAAAAATATTGTAATGATCTTTTTGAGGAGGCCACGAAGCTTGATTCCGGTTATGCCGGAAGCTTTGTGCATCGATATGGACGTATTTACCTTGATAAGGTCTTTCTCTAAATTGGGTGTAAGGATCATATTGAAAAGACCGCAAGGTCGTTTCTTTCCAAAGTGTTCTAATTTCGTCCTTGCTGTATCGAGGATAAATTATGTGAAAATCAGTTTTAATAATTTTGTCGCTTGATTTTCCTTTTATTATTTTAATTGTGATCAATGAAACCAAATTAAGCAGAATGAAAATTAAAATAGCCGTCAGAACAATGACGGCAATTTTTTGATATAAAAACCAACCCTCATTTGTTTTTTTATCCACTTGTTCCGATGACATTTCTATTTGTTGAAAGTTTTGATAAGAGAAAGGTTACGCCTGAAGCGCCGGCGATTGTCAAGATAGGATCTAAGAAGTTTCGGTGGCTCGAGTGGGCCCAGAATAAGAATGAAAATAAAGCTTGAGACAAGCAAAGCGTAATAAAAAAATGAAAAAAAATAGTTTGTTTCAGCCGTTGGATGCCAAATAAAGTCATCAAAGTGAGAAACCAGTAGGAAATAAAATAGGACCAATTTTTTATGGGATCCTGTTGGGGAGATAAAATACCCAGAAAATTTATGGCTATTTTTTGAATTCCTCTGATTAAGGTTTGAACTTTATGTTTAGAAATGTAATCCAACGCCAGCTTCTGATACCATCTGTTTTGAGCCATCTCATCATTAGGAAGATTTTCAAGTTCCGCTTTTCGAGTATTTTCTAAGTACACCTGAAAGAGAGCTGAGCCTTGATCCACGGCGCCTTTGTATGGATAGTAAGAAAATGTAAAGGGATTATGAGCTTCAGAAAGGGCGTCACCCGTCAACGTTGTTATTGTAAAAGTTCCAAGAATGCGTTTGTTTCTAATGAGCCAAGGGCTCAGCACCAAAGTAATTCCCAAAATTATGATGCTCGTTACCTTTAATGCGTGCTTAAAATTTTTACGAAATAAATAAAAGAACAACAAGATTAAAAATAAGGAATGAAATATATGAGATGCCCTCGTTAAAGTTGCTGCTCCGAGAACAATTCCACCCAAAAAATAATCAAGATTTTTTTTCTGATCAATTCCTCTGATGAGATACCAAATCGAAAGCGTTGAAAAAAAGTTGTAAAGCACGTTTTCTTGAAGCTGTGTGTCGTGAAAGAGAGCATAAGGAAAAAATGCGTAAAATAAAGCAGATAAGAAACCCGTCTTGGAATCGAAACATCTTGTGGCCAATTGATAAACAATAATAACAGTGAAGGTTGAAATTAAAGCTTCAAAAAAAATAAAAATTGGAACTGAAAACCCGCTCAATTTGGCGATGACCGCAATAAAGAGTGGGTAAAGGGGGGGTCTAACAGCGTAAAGGAAATCAGCCGAATAAAGACCGTGTCCGTGCAAATAAAGTTTTCCGGTTTGTAAAAAATTAAGAGCCAATTGATAATAAAAACCGTAACCGGATTCCCAAAAATTGATGTTTCGTATTAACATTAACCTAAGCCCAAATTTTAGAGCCAATGAAAGAAATAAAATGAAACATAACCCTTTTTTTGATTCAAAACAGAGATAATTTAATTTAGAACGAAGTGAATGATTTTGAACATTCATACAACTAGAGAAGATGGTAGGCAATCTCAGCGTTTCTATTTAAAACAGTCCGAAAAAGCTCTGCATAACTTTCCACCGCCTGTTTTTTCGTAAACTTGCGTTCAAAAACTTTCCTCGCTTTATGTCGGAAGGTGGAAATGAGAGCAGGATTTTGATGAAGCATCAAAATACTTTGAGCAATTTTCTCGGGCGAACCCGGCTCAACAAAAATGCCGCAGTCTTCTTCGTCTAAAAGATCAGCAATTTCGCTTTCTTTTGGAACAATGGCAAGGATTGCTTGGCCGCTTGCCAACGCAGTTTGAAATTTGGTCGGAATGCATAGACCTTTTGCTTCTGGTTTCAAAGTGATAACAGAAATATCTCCCGAGGTGCAACTGTAAGGCATTGTTTGGCTTGGTTGATAGGGCAAAAAACGAATATTAGTAAGTTTTTTTTCTTCGGCTAAACTAACCAATTGTTTTTTTTGCCCACCATCACCGATAAATAAAAAGAAAATATCATCATGTTCTTTCAAAAACTCAGCAGCTTCAATGAGATTAACAAGTTCATGCGCCAGTCCCATATTGCCGGAATAAAGCACGATTGTTCGAGTTAATAAATCATATTGTTTGGCAAACCAGTTTTGTTTTTTATCCAGAGGCTGAACCAAATCGCCATTTTCCCATGTTGGAATGACCCAAATTTTTGAGTGAGCGCCTTCATCTTTTATTTTTTTAAGTAAATTGCCCTTCATATATTTCCCCGGAACAACGATGGCTTTAGCCGAAGAAAGAGATAATCGATCCAGCCAATTCCAAAAACGAACGAACCAGCTATTCGGTTTTAAATAACCAAGTTGGACAGCGAGTTCGGGATAAATATCAAATACGAGAACGACATAAGTTTGCCCGCGTATTTTATTGATTAACCATCCTAAAAAAGGCAAAAATGGGGGATCGGAACCAATAAATAAAATAGTATCTTTCGACGTGTTCCAGACTTTAAAAAAAGAAACCAGGAAAAAATTAATTGCATTAAAGATACGTCCGAAACGATTTTTTTTATCAAACCAAATTTTTGAAGTGCGTTCAATTAAAACGCCGTTATAAATTTCATTCGAAGCAATTTTTTTATCAGAGGATTTGGGAAAGCTCGTTAGAACCGAAATGTCAAAGCTTTTTTCCTTCAGACCAACGGCCAATTCTGTGAGTCGAACCGCAGCGCCTACAATTTCTGGGTGGAAGTATTGGTGAACAAACTTAATTTTCATTTCGCACTTGAAAAATGAACGCTATTTTTTTGATACCATTCAACAACTTCTCTAACTCCTTCTTCCAGGGAAATTTGCGGCTCAAAGCCGGTAAGCGCTCTGAATTTGGTAGAATCAGCTGCTCGCAAAGGATAACCTTCCGGTTTGGAGAGATTGAAATAAGCTTTCGGTTTCATTTTCAAAATGGAACAAATTAATTCGAAAAGTTCTTTAATGGATACCATGTGTTCATGACCGATGTTAATGGGTTCTCCGGGCGGCGCTTTTTCTCCGAGCAACTGAATGCCGCGAGCTGTATCTTTTGCGTGCATGAAAACGCGTTTTTGATTTCCAGAACCCCAAATCTCAACAGGATCTTGTCCCTCCGTTATTTTTCTGATCAGGGCAGGGATCACGTGGCAAATCTCCAAATCAAAATAATCACGCGGGCCATATATATTGAAAGGTCTTACGATAACGGCTTCTAAACCTGTTTCATGCGTATAGTATTCGGCTAGCCTTTCACCCATTCGTTTGGCCCAACCATAACCTTCATTGGTGGGTTCAGGCGTGCCTCGCGCACCTTCAGATTCTGGTGTTGGCACAATGGCATCGTGCGGATATGCACATGCAGTACTGATTTGCACAAATCGTTTTACATTTTGTTTTGAAGCTGCAGAAATTACATTTTGTTGAAGAAGCATGTTGGCTTCAAACATTTCGTGATGATGATGCACATTGTATCCAATTCCGGTAACTTTTGCCGCAAGATTGAACACGAAATCCTGGCCGCGGCAGATTTTTTCACAATTTGAATAGTTTCTTAAATCCAAGCGTTCAATTTGAATATCATCAACGACCAATTCCAAATTTTCCATCCGGCCACCCGAGAAATCGTCAGCAACAGTCACTTTGGCGTTGTTTTTTACCAGCCATTCAGTAAGATAGGAGCCCATCATTCCCGCTCCTCCCGTTACGACTACTTTTTTGTTACGCCAGAATGACATAATTCCTCCTGCTGTTCAGCATGATTTTTTTCTCTTTCAATAAAAAAGTTTCCGATGACTAAATAATCAAATTGAGTTCGTCTAAAACAATCCAAGGCTTCTTTAGGAGAGCAAACAATAGGTTCATTTTCATTAAAAGATGTATTTAAAAGAATTCCAATTCCAGTTAATTTCTTAAATTCATTCAAAAGAGACCAAAATTTTGGATTGCTCTCTTGCTCGACCACTTGTAAACGTCCCGTTCCATCAACATGAGTCACGGCTGGAATTAATTTTTGTTTATCTTTTTTGATTTTAAAGACACGAGTCATAAAAAAATCAGATTGTGCATCTTCAAAATATTCATCGACTTCTTCTTTCATCACGGAAGGAGCGAAAGGTCGGAAATCCTCGCGTAACTTTATTTTTTGATTGAGCCATTCTCTCGCCTCATTTCTTCTAGGGTCAGCCAAAAGACTTCGATTTCCCAGCGCGCGCGGACCGAACTCCATTTTTCCCTGAAACCATCCAATAATTTTCCCATCTTTTAAAGCTTGAGCGGTTTGTTTGATTAATTCTGGATCATCTAACTTTGTGAAGTTAAATCCAAAAGATTGAACCGCTGTTTCAATTTCTTCAGATGAATATTCAGGACCTAAATAGGTCTGCTTCATTTCATATTGCCGAGCTTGAGATAAAATTTGATGTTGAATATAAAAAGCAGCCCCTAACGCTGTTCCGGCATCACCGGCCGCAGGTTGGATAAATATATTTTGAAAAGGGCTGAATTCGCGAATTTTACCATTCGCAACACTATTAAAAGCACAGCCTCCAGCCAAGCATAGATTTTGCGAATAAGTTTTTCGGTAAAGGAGATTAATTAAATGGAAATAAGCAGTCTCAAAAGTTTTTTGAACAGAACTTGCAAGATCTTTGTGATGTTGTGTGATTGCTTCATGAGCCAGACGAGACGGACCAAATTCTTCAATCATTTTTTGAGAATAACAGGAACTTAAAGTTGGATACCCGTTTTCCCAATTCATTTCGATGCCTTTGCTGTGATGAGTGAAATAGTCGAGGTTCAAGTGAAAACCCTTTTTAAAATCCAGCTTAATTATTTTTTTAAAAGAAGATTCGAAACGTGGTTCACCATAAGCTGCCAATGCCATGACTTTATATTCGTCTCCATAGTTTGGAAATCCTAAAAATTGGGTCATAGCGGTATAAAAAATTCCAAGTGAATGTGGAAAACCAATTTCATTTAAGGTAGTTATGGAATTATTTCTGCCGTATGCTGACTTTGTACTTACAAAATCTCCAAATCCATCGACAGATAAAATTGCAGCTTCATTGAAAGGAGAAACAAAAAAAGCACTTCCTAGATGAGCTAAATGATGTTCGACGTAATGGACCTTTGTTTGCGGTGAAAGTTTTTCGCTTAAAGTCTGTTCCATGGTTTGGCAGATATTTTTCATATGAGAAGCATTCCGAAGGCGGGAATTAATCAATTTAGAAAACTGCCAACCATGAGTCAGAGAATAAAAAATTTTATTAAGAAGATGAACCTTTGGATCTTTTGAAATTCCGATGTAATTTATATCCTTTAATTTTAGATTGGTTTGTTTCAAACAGGTTTGGATCGCGAGGGATGGAAATCCGGCATAATGTTTTACTCTGTTTAATCGTTCTTCTTCGCAAGCAGCAATTATTTTTCCATCTTTGATGAGGCAAGCGGCCGAATCGCCATGATAAGCATTAATGCCGAGGATAATCGTGCTCATTTACGAGATAGGGTCTTGTATAAGTGGCCTCTTGATGGCCAAGAGACGTCTTTTGGGATCTGTTTTTTTGGATTTTGCATGAGACAATCGCCTGTGTTTGCAGGCAAGTAACGCAAGAGCATATTATATGTATCTGAATTTGATAAGTAAACAGGTTTGACTATGAAAAAGAGAGCATTGATCACTTCTCAAAGCGTTTGATTCACAGGTCAAAAATCTGAAGTTTGTTTATTTGTTCAGCGAAACCAATTCCGATCAAGCGCTCGATATTGCACTGCCTCCGCGACGTGATCTTCTTCGATGATTTCAGAAGCATTTAAATCGGAAATGGTTCTGGCGATCTTTAATATTTTGTAATAGCCGCGCGCTGAAAGCTCCAATTCCTTCATGGCTTTTTCCAAAAATGCCTGAGCGTTTTCAGAAGTGACACAGTATTTTTTAATTTCTTTTGACGACATCAGCGCATTGGTTTTTTCGGACCGATGAAATCTTTTTTTCTGAATTTCCCGCGCTTGGAGCACGCGCTTTCTAATTTCAAATGAGCTTTCCTGCGTAGTTGTATTCATCAAATCCGGATATTCAATGGCCTGGATTTCGACGTGAAGATCAATCCGGTCTAAAATCGGACCTGAAATTTTCTGATGATATCTTTGAATCTGGCTCATAGAACAACGGCAGGCGCGTTTTGTGCTGGCCAAAAAACCACACGGACATGGATTCATCGCGCAAATGATTAAAAATTGTGATGGAAAAACAAGATTCATTTTTGCCCTTGAGATTAAAATGCAGCCGTCTTCAATGGGAGCACGCAAAGCTTCGATTGCATCACGCCTGAATTCCGGAAATTCATCAAGGAATAAAACACCGCGGTGAGCTAATGTAATTTCGCCCGGCCTCGGAAAACTTCCTCCGCCGACAAGTCCAATTTGAGAAATGGTGTGATGCGGCATTCGAAACGGCCGCTTCATATTTCCAACCGTGCAATTAGAAGTCATTCCAGCCACACTGTAAATTTTGGCTACTTCCAAGTATTCGGTCTTGGTTAACTCGGGAAGAATGGACGGAATTCTTTTGGCGATCATGGTTTTACCTGCACCGGGCGGACCGATAAGAAGTAAATTATGAAGACCGCTTACCGCGATTTCTGCGGCGCGTCGGGCATGAAATTGGCCTTTCACTTCCAGGAAATCGATTTCATCGATTGTTGAATCAACATTATTGCTTATCCAAGAACTTGGAACCGAATTTAAATTTCCATTTCCATTAATCCAATCCACAACATCTTTCAACGTGCGCGCAGAAAAAATGGAATGGTTTTCCAAAAGTCCGGCTTCTTTCGCATTTGCTTCGGGCAGAATGAGCGGAAGTTTTTTCCGGCGAGAAAGATTTGCAGCCGGCAACGCACCTCTAATTTCACGCAGAGAACCGTCCAGCGCCAATTCTCCCAAAAACATATATCGATGAAGACTCTCGGGCTTTATAAAACCGCTCGACGCCAAAATTCCAAGAGCAATCGGAAGATCATAAGCCGGCCCTTCTTTTTTAATATCAGCGGGTGCCAGGTTGATCGTAATTTTTTTCGGAACTGTTTGAAAGCCGCTGTTTCTCAGAGCTGCTCTGACGCGTTCTTTGCTTTCTCGAACGGCCTGGTCAGGCAGTCCAACCAAAGTAATTTCCGGAAGGCCATTGGCAACATCAACCTCAATTTCAATTAAATGAGCGTCGATACCCAGACAGGTAGCGCTGTAAGTCTTTGAAAGCATTTTATTTACCTTTATGATACTAAAGTTGAAAAGGGGATACGGCGGGAGGAAACGCTCTTGCCTTTTTGATTCGGCAGACTATAATAACGACTATTGCAATGCCGATTATTTTGCTTTTAATTAATTTGAAGTTAATTTTAAATCATAAATCTTAATTGTCAACAGTTCTTTAACCTTCAATTAGGATTAGAATGAACGATTCCTTACCAGTTTCTCGAGCCTATTTTGCAGTCGCTGCAGCGTGGGCTTTGGCACAATCGATTAAAGTCATTCGAAATGTGATTCGACGAAAGCGATTTAATGTTCGTTGGATTATCGATACTGGCGGAATGCCGAGTTCGCATTCGGCCGGAACTGCAGCTGTTGCAACTGTGGTTGGAATTTATGCTGGCGTCAATTCCGTTCTTTTTCTTTTGGCTTTGGTTTTTGCTTTAGTCACCATGTTTGATGCTGCCAGTGTCCGAAGGTCGGTGGGAAGGCAGGCCATCATTTTAAACCGGATGATTGATGAAATTTATGCGCAGGGCAAATTTTCAGAACAATATCTCAGAGAATTTTTGGGTCATACTCCCATCGAAGTTATCGTGGGCGCTTGTCTGGGAATAGCGGTTTCTTTTCTGATATGCAGTTGGTAAATCGAAACGGAATTTTTTTGAATCTGCTCATTATCAGTTCACTCATTTTTTTTCTAACCCCATCGTTTTCAGTTTTTGCATCTCCTGCAGCCGGAGTCTCCGAAATTTCGCAGCCCAGTTCGAAATCAGCGCTGGAAGAAATCGATCTTCTCATTAAAAAGGGAAATTTTTTGGAGGCCAAAAACAAATATGAATCTCTGATTCAATTAACTTCAAAAGAAGAACGAAAATCCATCGAACAGGCACTTCAGAATCTGAACATTAAAATCCTGTTCTCACCTCAGGTTACTTCCAATAGTTTTTTATATGAGGTTAAGTCTGGAGATTCGCTTTCCAGAATTGCAAAGAAACAAAATACGACAGTCGAGCTCATTAGAAAAAGCAACGGCCTTAAAAACGATACTCTTCATGAGGGAATGAAATTAAAAATAATGAAGGCGAAGTTTTCCATTGCGATTGATATTTCAGATCACGAATTAAAACTTTATGCTGATAATGAATTACTCAAAACTTATTCTGTCGCCACAGGACGTCAAGGGCATCCGACCCCAAAAGGAACCTTTACGATCGTCAATAAACTTGAAAATCCCGCTTGGTATCACGAAGGCGTCTCAGTTCCTTCCGGAAATCCGAAGAATATTCTGGGAACGCGCTGGATGGGTTTTTCATTAAAAAGTTATGGCATTCACGGGACAACACTTCCCGAAACCGTGGGAACAGCCGCCAGCGAGGGATGCATTAGGATGCTAAATAACGAAGTGGAAGAACTTTATACCATCGTTTCGGTTGGAACGACGGTCACTTTGAGCGAATAATTCATGAGAAAAAAAATCAAAATCACAGACAAAGATATTTTTAATACGTTTTTACCTTTTGAGCGTCCGATTGTCGAAATGGAAAAGACAATTTTAGAAATGAAGGTACGCAGTGAATCAGGCGCCATCAATTTATCAGGTGAAATTAAAAGCGCTGAAAAAAAATTAGAAAAAGAAATTAAAAAAGTCTTTGAACACTTAACCCCATGGCAGCGCGTTCAAGTGGCTCGTCATCCGCTTCGTCCCTACACACTTGATTATGTTAACTATTTAACCGAAGGTTTTTTGGAGCTTCATGGAGACAGACACTTTTCTGATGACCGGGCGATCGTTACGGGGCTGGCTCAGTTTAGAAATTGGAATGTTTGTATTGTGGGACATCAAAAGGGAAGAGACACGAAAGAAAATTTAATGCGAAGTTTTGGAAGCGCTCATCCGGAAGGATATCGAAAAGCAATGCGCGTCATGAATTTGGCTGAGCGATTTTCGCTCCCCATCATTTCATTTATCGATACTCCTGGAGCTTATCCCGGAATCGGCGCAGAAGAACGCGGGCAAGCTGAAGCCATCGCCTATAATTTAAGGGAAATGTCGGAACTTAAAGTTCCCGTGATTGTTGTGGTGATCGGTGAGGGTGGAAGCGGCGGCGCTTTAGGAATCGGAGTTGGAGATCATATTATTGTTTTGGAGAATTCATATTATTCCGTTATTTCACCTGAAGGATGTGCTGCCATTCTTTGGAAAGATAATTCTAGATCGCCTGATGCTGCTCAAGTTCTGAAACTGACCGCTCATGATTTGTTGGAATTTGGAATCATCGACGAAGTTCTAAAAGAACCTTTGGGTGGTGCGCACCGAGATTTTGAAGCGACTGCCATCAGTCTGGGCGATGCCATTGAACGAGTATTGAAACGTTTGACAAAAATGACATCCAAAGAGTTGACCGATAAACGCTATGAGAAATTTCGTTCGATGGGAGTATTTACCGAAAAGTCTAAGTAGAATTACTTTTTCTTTGCCTTCTTTAAAAGAGCCTGCTTAAGAGACATCAGCTTTTCAAGTTCATCTTCCCGTTTAATTAATCCCTTTAAGGTAGTTGCAGGTAATTCCATGAGTGCTATTTTTGAAATTTTCTTCAATTCTTTCGGAAAGCGCTTTTCGAGTTCATGAGTCGGAACATCCTGCTCAAATTTCAATTTGAATATTTTCTCGTAAGTCATGTTCAGCGCCTCCTTTAAAAAAACATATCGTCTATTCGTTTCAGAACCTAAAGCGCTTCACAAGCCCTACCATAAGTAGCGGTCGAATGAGTCAATAAACCCATATGTAGACAGGTCAGAAAAAAGTAATCATTTTCCCTATTTTTTTCTCAAAAAGCACTTGACTTTAGACGAAGGAATTTGTAGCTTATGCTTTACAAAATGTAAATTACAAATTATAAAATATATAAGATGAAAGCAAAACCCAATGCGGAAGGTGCAAACGGACAATCAAACACGAAAAGCCCAAGCAGCAGCTTGGGTTTTTTTTATGTTCGTAAGCGGTCTTTTTTTCTTTTCAGTCAATGGTTTTTCGGAAACCACAGTCAAGAAAGGTCTTGTCATCGAAGAGATGTCCGCGACTGAAAAAAAATCAATGATCCAAGAACTTTTGAGCGAAGGAGACAAGTTGGTTGAGCGGAAGGATTACAACCAAGCTAACGCTACTTATGAAACAGTTTTTTTAATACAGCCTGGCAATATGGATGCTTCTAAGCGTATCGATCATTTAAAGAAAATCATGATGAAAGAAGGTGTTTCGGAAACGCAACTGGTCACGCGTATTTATGATCAGGAAATAGACGTTCGAGTAGGACAGTATCTCAGCCGCGCAAAAGAATTTATTAAACAAGGAAAATTGGCGCAAGCCCGATTCAATCTTCAAAAATTACTTTTGATTAATCCGCTGCACGTTGAGGCAAATAAACTTTACAAACGAGTCAATGAGCAATTGAAACAGGCTGCTTAATGAAACGAGAGAAGCTTTTTAAAATCGGTGAAGTCATGGAATATTCCGGTCTTTCAAGACAAACCATTCATAACTACACAATGGCTAATTTAATTTCCGAAGCACGCCGGACGCCTTCAGGCCACCGGCTTTACGATGAATTCGTTTTTGACCGAATTGAAAAGATCAAAGTGCTGCAATCCAAGAATTATACCCTACTCCAAATTAAGCGGTTGCTAGAGAAAGAAAAAACTAATCCATAACAAATTAAAGGGAGGTCATTCTCATGAACGACGCCGATTTTAAACTTTGGAAGAAATATAAGAAAACAAAAAGCCGTTTACTTCGCGAAGAAGTTGTGCGGAAATATTTATATTTAGTGAAATATGTGGCGGGGCGCGTCGCCATTGGGCTTCCGCCCAATGTTGAATTTAATGATTTGGTCAGTTACGGGATTTTAGGGTTGTTTGATGCCATTGAAAAATACGATGTCAACCAAGGAAACAAATTTGAAACCTACGGAGTTTCCCGTATTCGCGGCGCGATTATGGATGAGCTGAGAAAGTTGGATTGGGCTCCGCGGCTTCTTAGAAAACGAGCGCGTGAAATTGAACGGAAAACCAGAGAACTCGAAGATCGCAATGGACGAGTGGCTACGGAAGAAGAGCTGGCACGTGCGTTAAAGATGAGCGTTGAGGATTTGAACGGAATTTATAATGAGCTCAACTCAACGACTTTTCTTTCGCTTGATGAAGTTTGGCAAAATGACGACGGCAACAAACCAATCTCACGTCTTCAAACTGTCGAAGATTCATTGATCACGAATCAATTCAGCTATGTTCATCAAAATGAAGTCAAAGAATTACTCGCCCAATCGATTGATACGTTACCTGAAAAAGAAAAACTCGTGATCGTTCTTTATTATTATGAAAACTTGACGCTGCGGGAAATCGGAGATGTTTTGAATGTATCCGAATCTCGTGTGTGCCAAATTCATACGAAGGTTGTAACGAGGCTTCGAAGTCATTTAATGAAAAAGACTGGAGAAATTACGCTCGAAGCTTAAAATAAAATAGCTTTAATAAAGTTTTTTATCCCCGCGTCGATACTTCATATGGGAAGTTCAAACGAAACTTCCGTCATTATTTTCATTGAATTAGTAATGCAGATAATGATTGTCCCGATTCAAATTCAATTTACGATGAAAATCTGGACCGCTATTTTATTTTCTATTTGGCAACCACAAAGAATGGATTATGTCAGATCATCTTGACTGTGCCCTACCTAAAAGTGAATCAAGCTGGATGGCCGGCGTTCAAATGAAAAATGCTCAAAATTCACTCAGTTTGAAGCAAGAAATCGAACGTTTTAAGCGCGAACTCAAAAAAATTCCGGATCCGAATTTTGGCCGAATTGAAGAATTAAAAGAAAAGATTAGAAATAAAACATTGATTACAAGAGAAGCCATCGAAGAAGCGGCCGAGCGCATAGCAGAACGGTTTCTGGGTAGAGGTTAGTTACTACTGATTGTCCCCCCCCTCATTTATTTGATCTGCACATCATCGTTTTTGATTTTGATATACAATTTTGAGATGAAACGATGCCAATAATTCCGAACGAGCTCAAGCATTTATTAGCGGTTTCAATATCATGGTAAAAGTATCCACCGGTGCGAGAATTATTCAATATCAAAAATCAAATATTCGTTCCCTAGGAAAGATTTTTCGAGTCTATAATTTTTTTTAAGATATTCCAAAAGGCTTATTTCGTTCGGAGATAAGCTGTTCCAATTGCAAAAAAGAAAGAGTATTTTCTTATTAGGATCCACCTGCAGCAAATTTTTTTTGAGGCCATCAATACTGGAAATTGTTTCGTTTGTATTTCGGTTGAGATAGTATTTGATTTGTGGAAACCATCGATTGGTTAATATAATATCTTTAGGCCCAAGTCTTTTATAAACGGATTCTTTTAATTCATCATAAAACTGAATGGCAGTAACATCCTGTTGGTTACTAAATCGGTAACCTGAAATAATGAACGAAGAACGGCCGTCGTTTTCATGTAATTGTAGAAACACAGGTGATGTTACATAGATAAAGTTCAAAGTTGTTAAGCTGATCAGTGAAAAGATAATGAACAGTTTCAGCACTCTTTTCCGAATTTTTTCGAGGATTTTATTAATCAGCAATGCTGATGAGAGCGTAAAAAAAGGAAGGAAATAATAGAGACGTTGAGGATGATAATACGAGAGGTTGAAAAAGGAAAAGTATTTCAAAACGCCAAAAATAAAAAAGAGCGATATAAAATCATCGTTTTTTTCAAAACCTTTTGAGGAACGTTTAAAGCAATAGCTCAGAAAAAAAAGAGCTCCTAAAAAGAATATGAGCGGTGTAAAAAGAAACCAGGTCCAAACGAAAATCTGTTTGACATATTGCCATAAAAACATGGGATCATTTCGTATCGTATACATACCAGTGCGGTAGATAGCCCAACTAAAGTCCTTCTTAAACTGCATTGATCCAACTAATAGCCAAGCATGAATTAAGAAAGCTGATAGGGAAAGAATTCCAATGGCAGGGACCAAAATATTAATGATCTGTTTCCTATCACGCAAAAAATTATGATATAAAATTGCAGGAATTAGAAAATAACCTTCCCATGACGATTGAATTGATAATAAGAGCCAGACCGAAAAGACCACGAGTGAAAACGGAGATTCCGTTTCAAGCCAGAGTGCGTAGGCATAAATAGCGGCCAAAGAAAAAAACAAAGTAATAGACACCATATCTGGAACGCTGCTGAAATGTAAAAACATAGGGGTCAATAAGGTAGCGCAGCAACTCAAGATTGATATTTTGCGGTTCCATAATTTCTTCGACAGAAAGTACAATAAGGCGAGTGAACCCAAAGCAAACACGACGTAAACCGCTCGAATCGTCCATTCATGAAGTCCGAAAATTTGAAGCCCAAATGATAAGAGGATCGGGGGCAGTAAGGGATGATGCATATAATAGGTAAATTCGGAAGGGGTAAGCGATCCAGCGTTTGCTACCACACCCAATTTAGTAGTTAGATATCCATACTGAACATAATTTCTGGCGACGGTTCCCCAAAAAGAACCTGTTGATCCATCGTGGTCGATCATTTTGAATGGAGCATTGATAAAAAAGGATAATGTCAAAGCGCCAGTGATGATGAAAGGCAAGACGAAAAATATATCTTTAATGGATTCAGAACGAACGGTTTTTATATTTACCTCCCACGATTTCCGGATATTATATATCAATTACACAGGAAAAATAGAGCTCATGCGTGTGTCAAATCACGATGTAAAAATAACTGTCACCATGCATGCTTACAGTGTTTTGAAATTTATTGAAGAAGCAGTCGAAAGTGTTCTTTGCCAAAATTACGAACCAAACTGTCCAAGCTCTTATCGTTTTTGATCTTCGGGGCTATTTGATTGACACTATCTATTTTACTGATGGAATCAAACGCTGAATAAAATCTGAAATTCCAAGGGATAATTTGTCGGGCAAATGAGAGCGCCGCTTTTTACTTTGTCATCTTCACAAACTGGATTAATGCAGTTTAGATCTTGATGACCTTTCGGACACGTCAAAATCTGAGGTAATTTTCTTTCACACGGGCATTATAAAGCTAAATTTCCTGTTTTCAAGAAGCAACTTACTTGCTAAAATGTCTTCCTCATGTGTGGAATTGTTGGTTATATTGGTCATCGCGAAGCAGTCCCCGTTTTAATTAAGGGTCTTGAGCATCTAGAATATCGAGGGTATGACTCTGCAGGCATTGCTTGCCTCAATTCCAAATCTCGTATTTTTCTCGCCAAAGAAAAAGGGAAACTTTCCGAATTAAAATCTCAACTTAATGGTTTGGCCACGGGAATGCATTTAGGGATTGGCCATACGCGGTGGGCGACTCATGGTGAACCATCTCGCGAAAATGCCCATCCTCATATGGATAGTCGCAAACAAATTGTATTGGTCCACAATGGCATCGTCGAGAATTACGCTTCGCTCAAAGAAGAACTCATTAGAAAGGGTTTTTTGTTTCGTTCGAAAACGGATACGGAAGTGGCCGCCAATCTGATCGGAAGTTATTACCAAAAAGGCCATTTATTGGAAGCTGTTCAACAAGCCGTGAAAAGACTTCATGGTTTTTTTGCGTTTGTTGTTTTTGCAAAAGATGAACCGAATAAGATCGTCGTTTTCAAACGTTCGAATCCAATCGTGATCGGTTTAGGAGAAAATGAAAATTTCGTGGCAAGCGATGTTTCAGCGCTCCTGCCTTATACACGGAACGTTCTTTATTTAGAAGATGACCAGTACGCTATTTTAAGTCGGGAGGGTGTTGATCTTTTATCCATTGATGGAAAACGTCTTGTTGGAAAACCGCAAAAAATTAATTGGGATATATCTCAAGCGCAAAAAGGCGGATTCCGGCATTTCATGTTCAAAGAAATTTATGAACAGCCGAGCGTTGTCAAAACCATTTTAGAAACTCGGCTTCATAAAAATAAAATTGTTTTTGACAGTGTCAATCCTGCTATTAAGAACAAATTAAAGAAAGTTAAAAAAATTCATTTTGTCAGCTGCGGAACTGCTTATCATGCAGGACTTGTTGGCAACTACATGATGGGCGAATGTTTGGGTCTTCCATGCGAAGCTACCGTATCAAGTGAATTCCGCTATGAAGATCCGGTTGTTGATAAAGAAGATCTGGTTATCCTCATTACACAATCTGGCGAAACCGCGGATACATTAGCAGCGCTTCGGGAAGCAAAAAAAAAGAAAGCGCTTACGCTTGCAATTGTGAATGTCGTTGGAAGTACAATTGCCAGAGAAGCTGACTTTGTGATTTATACTCACGCTGGTCCGGAAATTGGTGTAGCTTCCACCAAGGCTTATCTGGCTCAATTAGTTGTCATCGCACTTTTTTCAATTTATCTCGGCTCACTGCATCCTCGCCGAAAAAAAGATTTCACAAATCAAAAAATTAAAAATCTGCTTAAACTTTTTCCCAAATTACCTCAACAAATTGCTGAAGTTTTAAAACAAAAAAATAAAATTGAAAAATGTGCCAAAGATTTGCAAGACAAGAAAAATTTTCTTTATTTGGGCCGCGGATATAATTATCCGAATGCACTGGAAGGCGCGTTGAAACTCAAAGAAATTACGTACGCTCACGCGCATGGCTATCCAGCAGGTGAAATGAAACACGGACCGATCGCTCTCATCGATTCCAATCAACCCGTCATTTGTATTTGTCCGAAAAATTCCAAAACTTACGACAAAATGGTAAGTAATATTGAAGAAATTCGCGCAAGAAAGGGGATTATCATCAGCATTGCGACAAAAGCTGATGAAAATGTGACCGGTTTGTCAAAATATACATTCTATTTTCCGAACACGGACGAATTTCTCTCTCCTATTCTAACTGCCGTCCCGCTTCAATTTTTCGCCTATCTAATTGCAGTACTTAATGATAGAGATGTCGATCAGCCGCGAAATTTAGCTAAATCTGTGACGGTTGAATAATTTCGTTACAGATTAAATTAAACTTGACCGCTTAAGATGCCGAACGTATAATTGAAATTGTTTGGGATCAAAAAAGTTCTTTCAGTAGTAATTAATTTTCGTTTGCAATCCTAAAAATTAATCAATTCCCCCGAAAAATTGCTTCGTAAGTTAAGCAATTATGAGGGTTTTTTTGTCTTTATTTTTTGATCATCAGTACTCGCTCTTTGATAAAGTTTGGATGTGCGAGGAGTCAACGTTTCCGTCTATCCCGTAAGGGATAAACATTTTTTCGGAGAGTTTGATCCTGGCTCAGAACGAACGCTGGCGGCGTGGATTAGGCATGCAAGTCGAACGGAATTTCTAGCTTTTTCGGAAATTTAGTGGCGAAAGGGTGAGTAACACGTGAGTAATCTACCCAAAAGATTGGGATAACCTGTCGAAAGACGGGCTAATACCGGATAAGACCACGATTTCTTTGGAGATTGAGGTCAAAGATGGGGACCGTAAGGCCTATCGCTTTTGGAGGAACTCGCGGCCTATCAGCTAGTTGGTGAGGTAATGGCTCACCGAGGCAATGACGGGTAGCTGGCCTGAGAGGGTGGTCAGCCACATCGGGACTGAGACACTGCCCGGACTCCTACGGGAGGCTGCAGTCGAGAATCTTTCGCAATGAGGGAAACCTTGACGAAGCGACGCCGCGTGCAGGATGAAGGCCTTCGGGTTGTAAACTGCTGTCACCCGGGACGAATGGTACCGGAGTGAACAACTCTGTTACTTGACGGTACCGGGAGAGGAAGCCACGGCTAACTCTGTGCCAGCAGCCGCGGTAAGACAGAGGTGGCTAGCGTTGTTCGGATTCATTGGGTGTAAAGGGTGCGTAGGCGGTTTAGAAAGTCAGATGTGAAAGCCCACAGCTCAACTGTGGAAATGCATCTGAAACTTCTAGACTAGAGTGCGAGAGAGGTGAAGGGAATTCCCGGTGTAAGGGTGAAATCTGCAGAGATCGGGAGGAACACCAGTAGCGAAGGCGCTTCACTGGCTCGCAACTGACGCTGAGTGCACGAAGGTGTGGGGAGCAAACGGGATTAGATACCCCGGTAGTCCACACAGTAAACGATGTTCACTAGGTGTCGACTCCTTTATTGGGGCCGGTGCCGCAGCTAACGCATTAAGTGAACCACCTGGGGAGTACAGTCGCAAGGCTGAAACTCAAAGGAATTGACGGGGACCCGCACAAACGGTGGAGCATGTGGTTTAATACGACGATACGCGTGGAACCTTACCCAGGCTTGACATGTAGATGAAAGTCCTATGAAAGTAGGATTCTCCCTCAAGGACATTTACACAGGTGTTGCATGGCTGTCGTCAGCTCGTGTCGTGAGATGTTGGGTTAAGTCCCGCAACGAGCGCAACCCCTATTCTTAGTTGCCAGCACTAACGGTGGGCACTCTAAGGAGACTGCCAATGATAAATTGGAGGAAGGTGGGGATGACGTCAAGTCAGTACGGCCCTTACGCCTGGGGCTACACACGTGCTACAATGGTCGGTACAAAGGGTTGCCAAACCGCGAGGTGGAGCCAATCCCAAAAAGCCGACCCCAGTTCAGATTGAAGGCTGCAACTCGCCTCCATGAAGCTGGAATCGTTAGTAATCCCGTATCAGCCACGACGGGGTGAATACGTTCCCGGGTCTTGTACACACCGCCCGTCAAGTGATCCGAGCTGGGAGTACCCGAAGTAGCGTGTCTAACCGCAAGGAGGACTGCTGCGAAGGTAAAACTAGTGAGGAGCACTAAGTCGTAACAAGGTA